>Ga0213827_1000357_pt1 | contig 41219 bp, 56 predicted proteins | sample MC6MC0898MG_FD_180669 | JGI IMG/M metagenome (GOLD analysis project Ga0213827, IMG submission 180669) | Enriched soil aggregate microbial communities from Iowa State University, Ames, United States - MC6-MC0898-MG | ecosystem: Environmental > Terrestrial > Soil > Unclassified | place: USA: Iowa...
TGTGGAAGTCCGGCCGGCGCGGAGCCCGATTGCTCGGGCGGGCGGTTGCTCAGTGGGTGTCGTCTGCGGGCATCGGCGCGCGCTGTCGCTCTCCCGCGCGCTGCCGCATTTCCTCGCGGAACGCTGGCCAGTTCCGGACCAGGTCGCGCACGCCGCACCAGGCGAAGAAGACGACGCCTGCGGAGAAGGGCAGGAGGAACGAGGCAGCGCCGGTGTAGATGGCGCGCGCGAGCAGCGCCAGCAGCAGGCCGACGATGACGGCGCAGTAGAAGGGCAAGGCCAGGTGGCGCATCAGGCTGCTCCGCCTTGCGCGCGCGCTGCGCTGCGGACGGCGGCGACGGCGCCTGCAGCGCTCTGGCCATGCCGCAGGACGGCATTGGCGGCGATGCTTGCTGCGACGACGACCTGATAGGGGAGCAGGCCCCAGCGCTTACCGGCGCGGGCGACGATGCCTGCGGCGGCTGCCGCGCGCTGTGCCTGGGAGTGGTTGGCGATGACGGCGCTCACGCAGCGGCGCCCTGGCTTTCGTCGCGCAGCTGCTGGGCAGCGGCGATCAGGGCGCGCGCTGCGGCGGTTGCCTCGTCGGCGGTGTAGTAGATCCGGGCGGCGCCGAAGTTCTGGACGACCTTCCCGCTGACCGTGTCAGCCTTGGCGGTGCCGAGGGCGGTTTCGGTGTTGAGGGCCAGAGTGGCCATGGTTGATCTCCTGCGCCGCGCCCCGGGATGGGGCGGTATCGGCGACAGGGCAACAATAGCGACGCTATCTAACTGCGTCAACAGCAATGCTATCTAAACTTCAATTTGATAATTAACAGGTTCAGGATTTGCTGGGGCGAACGGCGGACGCTCACCCCAGTCGTTACCCGTAGCGGCTCCGTAGCAAGCCGGCATCCTCAAACGAAACACCATCGCGGATGCAATCCTGGGCGCGCTCCAAGTCCTTGTGGAGCTGGATGAGATCTTCGTCTGGAAGCTGCTCAATACCTGCGAGTCCGAAGCACGCTTGATCGACAACCACCTGCATCTGCCCGCCCCAGCGGCGCACTAGGTGGCGAATCATCCTGCAGTGGGACTCGCGCACCATCACATCCATTTTGGTCTGTGCTTCCGCCAGCATCTGTGCGGCGCTGATTTTGTCAGGCCGTGCGGCGCTTCCTACCGCTGCCAGCTTCGGCTTTACCCCCAGCTTTCGCTGGGCGCGCAAAGCGATCAGTTCCGCCAGCTTGTCCATCTCCCGATCCAGATCCATCAACAGCTCCCCCCTCCTTTCGCATTTCAGCAGCAAGCGCAACTCGGATTGCTTGGGCGAAAAGATCTGGAGCCTGCTCAACGTCGAATATTTCGCCGGTAGCCAGACCCAGTGCTTTCCGAGCAACTCCGATGGCGTTGAGAACGATAGCTTCGTTCAGTCGCGATGGTTGCGACACCTGAAAGTGCTCACGAAGTCGTGCGTACTCGGCACTGACCAAATGTGGTTCGGAGCCTATGACAGCTGCTAGGAGTTCGGCCTTGTCCCAAGGGACCGGGCGATGGCCGCTCGCGAACTGCGAGATGAAGCCAGGGCTTACGTCCAGGCGCTCCGCCACGGCGGCTTGCGTATGACCTGACGCGGCGAGGGCGCCAGTGATTGCAAGCCCTTCGGGGGTTTTGGGGTTGGCTGGCCTAGGCATATAGCAATGCTATTTGACTGGGTTCATAGTCGCGATCAGCAGTGCTATTTACAGGGATAGATAGCACTGCTATGTTTACCGCATGACGACGCCAATCCTTAAGGCAATTGAAGTGCTCGGCGGACAAGCCGCCATGGCCCGAACCCTCCGTGTGCATCCGGCGCTCGTGTCCCAATGGGCTACAGGCCGTCGTCCAGTGGCTGCGCGGCACATTCTGGCTATCGAAGCTGCGGCCGGAGTGTCGCGGCATGTGCTCAGGCCGGATGTGTTTGGTGAAAGCGAGGACGCCGAAGGGCGCCAAGTAACCAGCAGCAGTGCCACCAAGCGCGCGCTGCGCGCCCGGCTGGGCCTGTCGACGGACAAGCAGCTGGCCAAGGTGCTGCAGCTGCCGGTCGAGCAGGTGAGCGGCTGGGCAGATGAGGACATTGTCCCGGCCGTGCCGGAGGTGATGAAGCTGCTTGGGCACACAGGGCAGCAGGAGCCGACCAAGCCCGCCAACGACGACCCCGATGCTGACCGAATAGCCCCGATTGAGGTGGCGTGATGGGCTACAGCCGAACCAGGCGCTCGCCAGTGGCGACCACTTCAAATCCGTCTGCGTCGGCATTGACGGCGCTGCCGTCTCCCAGCGTGTGCCTTGCCATCCCCTCGACCCAGCTCGGGCCGTCCAGGTCCGAAGTGTCGATGCGGGTGAAGTGCTTGATGACCCACACCCTGCGGCCGTCCGCGCCGCGAGTTTCGATTTGTTCCGTCTCCATGGAGAACCCCAATGTCTGACCAGACCCCCGAGCAGGCGCGGGAGCACCACCTGTCGCGCATCCGCGAATACGCGGTTCAACACGACCTCGCTGGCGAGGATATCGCACTGATCTTCAACGCGGGGCTCGCCGCCGCCCGGACCTTGCGGCCCTCGCTTTTCGAACAGGTGGCCACTGGCCGTCATCCCTGAATTGTTGATCTCCATGGCGCCAATCGTGCGCCACCCGAGCACAGCCCGAAACCTTGAAAAACAGTCCCTCCCAAGGTGACCTCATGACCTGCCGCACATCCCCCCTTAGCTGGCTCGACACCCTCTACAACGCTGTGCGCGAGACGCCGGGCGGTGTGCAGGCTGCAGCCGCGTACCTGGCACAGCGCCGGGGCAAGTCGATGCACCCCGAGACGCTGCGCGCGAAGCTGCGCGGCCTTGAAGGCGAATCGGTAACCATCGAAATCGCCGAACTGCTCACCGAGTGGATGCAGGAACAGGTGGGTGGTGCCGACCGCGCGCTGGGTTGGATGCAGGCACTGGCCGGCCAGTTCGGCATGGCTGTGGATGTGGTGCCGCCGGCACCGGAGGGCGGCTGGTCGGACGAGATCGCAGCGCTGCAGACCAAGCTGCTGGAGATCCAGCGCAGCATGGGTGCCCTGTCTGGCACCGCATTGGAGGCGATTGCGGACCAGCAGATCGACAGCGACGAAGCACGGCTGATGCTGGCCGAGGTCCGTTCGCTGCGCACGATGGCGCACCGCCTGGAGCGCAATATCGCGCGCGCTGCGGCGAAGGGGAGGGCGGTGCGATGAACCATCCCGCTCGCTCCACCGATCCCAGCACCAGCCACGAGGCGGCCAACTACATCGTTGCCACTGGCGTCCAAGGTGACCAGCAAGCCGCAGCAGCTTCCGCCGTGCGTCGCTTCCCAGGCCTGACCAGCCTCGAACTGGCGAACGAGACGGGCATCTGCCGATACGTGCTCGCTCGCCGCCTTCCCGAACTGGCCGAAACCGGCCGCGTGTGGCGGGGCCCGAAGAAGCCTTGCCCAATGTCTGGCCGCAGTGCCTGCACCTGGTGGCCGGTGGCCCGGGGCCAGAACATGACGCTGGGGCTCTGACATGTCGACCATCATCATGTCGCAGTGCTGGCCGCTGCAGGGCCTGAGCGTCACGCAGAAGGCTGTGTTGATCTCGCTGGCTGACCAAGCCAACGACGACGGAGTGTGCTGGCCGGCGGTGGGCACCATCGCCGCGCGCTGCTGCATGTCGCCGCGTGCTGTCCGCACCGCCATGGATCATCTGGAAGTCGTGGGCCTACTGACCCGCGACCGCAGGTTCAACAGCAGCACTGTCTACAACGTCACCCCGGCCAAGTTCGACAAGGCTGCAGCGCCATCGAAGGGCACTCGCAAGGCCGGAAAAGCCGGTACTGCATCGGGCGCAGGTGCTGCGCCCCGTGCAGGGGGTGCGCCCGATGCAGGTGGGGATGCGCCCCGTGCAGGTGGGGATGCAGCGGGCGCAGGTCTGGAGGTGCGCCCCGTGCCGCCTAACCATCATATAACCACCAATGAACCGTCAGAAGAACCGTCATCTCCGGCGGGCCTGTCGGCCGCGCCGCCGGTGGTGGATCCGGAAACGGAGTTGCAGGCCGCATGCAGGGCGACATGGGCGGCATACGCCAGCGCCTACCGCATCCGCCATGGTGTGGCGCCGGTCCGCAACGCGAAGGTCAACGCCAACGTGAAGCAGCTGGTGCAGCGGCTCGGGCATGCCGAAGCACCGGCCGTCGCCGGGTGGTTCCTGACCGTCAACGAGCGCTACGTGGTGCAGAACATGCACGACCTGGGGTCGCTGCTCGCGAAGTGCGAGGCCTACCGCACGCAGTGGGTCACCGGCCGGCAGATGACCGCGACCAGCGCCCAGCAGCAGGACCAGACCCAGAGCAACGCCAACGCCGCAGACGAGGCCAAGGCCAAGCTGCGCCAGCTGAGGGGGGCGACCAATGCTCACTGACGCCGAGCAGGATCAGCTGGTGGACATGCTGGCCTCTACTGCCGAGGTCATGGGCGAGAAGATCAGCCCGAACGCGGCGACGTACATGGTGCTGGATCTGGCCACCTATCCGCTGCGCGTGCTGGCTGAGGCGCTGACCGCCTGCCGCCGCGAGGTAAAGGGCCGGCTGAGCCTGGCCGCGATCATGGAGCGCATTGACGACGGGCACCCGGCACCGAACGAAGCGTGGGCTGTGGCGATCCGGGCCGCTGACGAAGCGGCGACCGTGGTATGGACCGAGCAGACCAGGGACGCATGGACGGCGGCGCTGCCGCTGGTCGAGGAGGGCGACAAGATCGCAGCCCGGCAGGCGTTTCTGGAGGTGTACGCCCGGTTGGTGAAGGGCGCGCGCGCTGTGGGTGGCTGCGCCGTCTATCAGCCGTCGCTGGGCCATGACGGGAGTGCCCGCGCCGCAGCGCTGCAGCTGGCGGTGGATGCTGGCCGCTTGGCGCACGAACAGGTAGCCGATCACCTGGCGCTGCCGCCGGCCACGCCCGCGTTCAATCCGCTGGCCCTGCTCGCCGGCCGAGTGGAGGCGAGCCCGGAAGCGAACGAGCGCACCAAGCAGCGCCTGGCAGAAATCGCCGAGCTGTTCGGTCCCGCTCAGGACGCGGCGGCATGAGGCAGGACCACGTCGAACTGGAGGTGCGCCCTGTGTCCGAGCCGGTGGCGGTGGCCGGCTGGTATCTGGCCTATGGCTACGGGATCAAGCCGCTGGTGCTGTACGCCACCCGTGGGGCGACCGTTTGGCGCGATGGTTGCCGGCAGATCCCGATCACCCGGTATGCCGGCCCGATTCCGGAGCTGCGCTGATGTGGTCGAACGCACCGCCGCCGACGAAGGCAGAGGCAGCGCGCATCGAACTGGCGAAGACGGGACCGTGCATGGCCTGCCTCGTTCGCTACGCGCAAGGCCTGATGGCGAAGAAGCACGTGGTCTACGGCTGCGAATACAACCACGCCAAGTCGGGGAACATCCGGCGCGGCCATTTCTTCGGCTATGCGCTGTGCCAGTGGCATCACCAGCGCTACCGCAGCGAACACATGACGCAGAAGCAAATGGTGGCCCGCTGGGGCCCACCTCTGCACTGGTCCAAGAGATTCCACGAGGCGTTCGGATCGGACGACGACCTGATCGCACAGCAGACCTACATCAACGAACTGAGGGCGGCAGCATGAAGACAACGAAGAAAATGGCGCCGAGGATCAATCCCCAGCGTGCGCCCCGCGAGCGGCGGATGGACCACAACACGGTGTCCCGACCCAAGCGCAGGAAGCCCGGCGCGTTCGCCGCCGGCCAGACCGAGACGGTGGAGCAGTTCGAGGCCCGTGGCGGGCAGGTGCAGCGCCTTCCGGCCAGCTGGGATCAGGCGGCATGAACAACCGCCCCTTACTCAACAGCCTGCTGGCCCGATCCGCCGCCGACGGGCGCCTGTCGATCAACGCCGCGCGGGACATTCTCGCTGAATCGGAGTCACCTGCTGTGCGGTGGCGTCCCATCGCGGAGGCGCCGCAGGACGGCACGCGGCTGATGCTGTGGGACTCGGTGAGCAAGCGACCGGTGTTCGGCAGCTGGCGGGGTGACAACCCCAAGATCACGCACTTTGCGGCCGAACCGGGTGGCCCCACCGCGGCCTGATGAACGCAACCAAGAATCCGGCGCGACCGCGCGCTGCACGAGCAAACCACCAAGGGGAAGGCGCATGCGAATGAACAATGCACGGGAGCTGCTGTCCAGCCGGACGGGCCCAAAGACCATGAGCTTCGATGGGAATGCGGGCGGCCCGACCACCCAGGAGATCGTGGCCGCACTGGCGTACGTGCCACACGGGCTGGGGCATGAGCTGCTGCAGGCAATGTGGTGGCCCGAGAGTGGTCAGCGCCGGCGCGAACAGCTGCGCCAGGCCGTCATCGCTTTGGTGGCACCGGAGTTCACCCGCCAGATGCACGAACTGGCCGATGCCCGCACGGAGTTTGGCATCGCCAAGGCCAGCATGGGCTGGTGCGGCGGGACGGTCACCGATGCACAGCGACGCGAGCTGCGCCGAGCAGAGAAGGCGCTGGGTGACGCGCGCGCTGCGGCATGGCCGAACAACACGATGGAGCAGCTTGGGGTTCTGGCTGGGGCGGTGATAGCGGAGATGGTCGGGGCATGCGAGTGCGAGCGTTGCGGCGGCAGGAAGGTTGTTCCAGATCCGGCGGGCGCAGGTGTAGTGAACTGCGGAGACTGCGGCGGGAGTGGCTGCGAGCCCTTGAGCGGCCGAAAGCGCGCCGGCGCCATCGGGGCGGATTGGTCGGCCTACAGCCGGTTCTGGCGGCCGGTGTATGAGTGGATGCTTGCCAACTTCCGCGCGGCCGAGTCGCGCGCTGCACGGCAGTTCAGCAAGGCGCTCACGATGACGGCGTAACGATGACTTCCTAGGTCATCGAAATAGGCGGCAATCTTGCCACCATCCAATCGCAAGCCCCGGCCCAGCCGGGGCTTTTTCTTTGCCCGCGTCCCAGCCGGACTAACTCTCGTGCCCAGCCGGCGCTAGGGGCGGGCACCCATCAACCGGGAGGGGCTTATGCCGAACCGGACAAGTCACGGGGCCACCATGAAGGACGAGATCATCAGCACTGCGGCCGGTGCCGTGGCCAAAGCCGCACCGCCGGTAACCGTCGCCGGCGCCGTCGCTGCGGGCGCGGATCTAGACCGCGTGGTGGTGGTGTTGACCATCGTCTATCTCGTTGGCCAGATCGGTTACCTCGGGTGGCGCTGGGTCCGCGAGTGGCGGCAGAGGGCGCAGGCATGAAGGCGAAAATCATCGGCGGGACTGCCGCAGCCGTTATTGCCCTGTCCGCCGCTGTGTTGGTCAAGCCGCGCGAGGGCTATGCACCGACGCCCTACATCGACATGGTCGGTGTCGCGACGTACTGCTACGGCGATACGGACAAGCCTGACAAGGCGTACTACACCGAGGCGGAGTGTGCTGCGCGGCTCAACAGCCGCCTGGGCGAGTACCTCACCGGCATACAGGCCTGCATCCATGTCCCGCTGGAACAGCACGAGTGGGCAGCACTGCTGAGCTGGTCCTACAACGTCGGGACCACCGCAGCCTGTGGCTCTTCGCTGGTGCGCAAGATCAACACCGGGCGACCGGCCTCTGCGTGGTGTCCAGAGCTGGACCGATGGGTCTACGCCGGTGGCAAGCGTGTGCAGGGCCTCGTCTATCGCCGCGCCGCTGAGCGCGCCATGTGTGAAGGGAGGAAATGACATGTACGACGGTATCGGGAACGCTTTCGCGTTCGGCCTGGTGTTGGCCATGGCTGCCGGCGCTGCGCTGATGGCCATTCTGTTCTGGCTGATCCCCTGGCTCTGGGAGCTGGTGAAGCCTTGGATCCACATGGTGACCATGTGAGCCGCACCGCCATCGCAGTTGCAGCCTTCGCCCTGTGGTCCGCGGCCATGTTCGGTGCTGGCTGGGCTTGGCGTGGTGATCGCGCTGAGGGTGCCGATGCGCGGCAGCAGGCCAGCGCTAGCTCCGCCCAGGTGCAGCAGGTCAACCAGAGCCGTGCCACCGAGCACGCCCAGGCCGAGACACTGGCCACCATTGGAGCGAAGCATGAAGAAGACCGGACTGCGGCCGAGGCCGTCCCTGCTGCTGTTGTGGCTGGCCTGCGCAGCGGCAATCTCCGCCTGCGCGACGACCTCGCCACCTGCCACACCGCTCGCCTGTCCGAAGCTGCCGCCGGCGCCGTCGAACGTGATGCGCGCGCCGAACTACGTCCAGAGGTTGTCGGAGCTGCTGTTCGAATCGTCACCGACGCCGAGGACCACGTCCGAGCCTGCCAAGCAGTGATCGCCGCTGACCGCCAGCCGGTGACGCAATGAACCGCCGGATGCTGGCACTGGGCCGGTTGAAGGCCGGCGAGATGAACAAGACCGAGGCGGCGTATGCCTCGCGGCTGAGCGCGTTGCAGGCTGCCGGCGAAATCCAATGGCACCGCTTCGAGGGCCTGAAGCTACGTCTGGCGGACAACACGTTCTACACCCCGGACTTTGCGGTCATGGCAGCCGACGGCGTCATGGAGTGCCACGAGGTGAAGGGCCATTGGCAGGACGATGCAAGGGCCAAGATCAAGATCGCCGCGTCCATGTACCCGTTCCGCTTCATCGCAGTGAAGGTCAAGGCCAAGCGGGACGGCGGCGGCTGGGCAGTGGAGGAGTTCTGATGGCTGGAGCAGTGACGGCTACCGTCCGCATGCGCTGGTGGCTGCGGTGCTACTTGGCCGCAGTGGTGTGGTTTGCCAGGACGACGGGGATGGAACCGGAATGGGAACGGGTCGAGGGATGGATACGCCGCGGCTTGGTACTGCGAACGACGAGGGTTGCTGATGGACGTTCCACAGATTGAAGAGCTGGCGGCAGCACTGGCCGCTGAGCAGGCTGCGCGCGCTGCAGCAGTCACCGCCTTGGCCGCGCGCATCGATGGCAGCACAGACGCTCGCATTGACCGTCTGGTCGGGGTCATCGAGCAGCAGGGCGAGCAGATCGCGGAGCTGGCGGCGCATGTCGGCATGCTGGTCCAATCTGTCGCGCAGCTGTTGGGGGAGGAGGCTGGCACACCGGTTCCGGACGAAGGTGCCGAGCCTCCGCGCGTGGACTTGGACGGGAACCCGTACTGATGCCGGTCAGGCCACCGCAGCACCGAGCGGCAGGTTGGCGTCCCTACAAAGAAACCAGCGCCCAGGTGCGCAAGAGGCAGGCCCGCCGCGCGCTGCCAACGAACTCAGCGCTCTGGAGGCGGATCCGAGCGGTGGTGCTGGCCCGTGAGCCGCTGTGCAGGTGCTGCGCGGAGCAGGGAAGGGTGCGGGCAGCCACTGAGGTCGACCACATCGACGGGGACGATGCCAACAACGCCGACAGCAACCTGCAGCCCCTGTGCCGGCCGTGCCACAGCACGAAAACAGCGCTGGAGAACGGCGGATTCGGCCGAGGAGCGCGAGATTGATGGTTCCACGAGCGTGGAACGTGCACAACCACGCAAATTAACGAAATATTAACATTTGAACGGGGGGGAGAGTCAAAGTTCGGCGCCCTCTCGCGCCGATACGCGCGCCCCCCTTTCTTCGCGCGTCCACAGAATTTGAATTTCAGATTTGGAGCTGACCGGCGATGGCCAGGCACAAGCAGCCCGCCGAGCTGGCCAAGCTCAAGGGGGCGGATAAGCGCAACCCACAGCGCTACAAGACAGAGGCGCCAAAGACGGGGAAGGCGCTGGGCAAGGTGCCCGGCCATCTGCCCGAAGAGGTCTCAGTGGTCTGGAAGGAGCTGGAGAAGTGCGCCCTGCCGGGCGTCCTCACCAGCGCAGACCGTTTCATCATGGAAGTGGCGTCATCGCTGCTTTCCGAGTTCCGCGCCAATCGCGGCGAGTTCGTCGCGGCCAAGTACTCCCACCTGATCGGCTGCCTGGCGCGCTTGGGCCTGACCCCGGCGGACCGTCAGAAGCTGGGGACCGAGAAGACCCCGGAGGGCAACCCATTCGACGAGTTCTGATCCATGACCCCCACCGAATCAGCCAAGGCCTACGCCAAGGGCGTGACGGCGGGAAAGATCATTGCCAACGAGTTCATCCGGTTGGCCTGCCAGCGGTTCCTCGATGACCTGAAGCGAAAGGGGGCCGACTGGCCCTACAAGTACGACGCCGAGAAGGCAGACCGTGCGGTGCGCTTCATGGAGAAGATGCCGCACACCAAGGGAAAGTGGGCGGCGCAGAAACGGCTGCTGGTGCTTGAGCCCTGGCAGCGCTTCATTGAGTGCAATTTGTTCGGCTGGGTCCACAAGAAGACGGGGCATCGGCGGTTCCGCCGTGCCTACGAGGAGATCCCGCGCAAGAACGGCAAGTCGCTTCGCCTGGCTGCCCGTGGCCTGTACTTGTTCTGCGCAGACGGCGAGGCAGGTGCCGAGGTCTACTCAGGCGCCACCAGCGAGAAACAGGCCTTCGAGGTGTTTCGGCCGGCCTGGCAGATGGTCCAGAAACTGCCGGCGCTGCGCTCGCGCTTCGGCATTGAGCAGGCTGGCAACCCGAAGAACCCCGGCCCGCTCTTCGTCATGGAGGACATGTCGAAGTTCGAGACGATGATCGGCAAGCCGGGCGACGGTTCGAGCCCGCATGCTGCGCTCGTGGACGAGTACCACGAGCACGACGACGACCACATGGTCGATGCGATGGAAACGGGTATGGGCGCGCGCGAGCAGCCCCTGCTGTCGATCATCACCACAGCCGGCACCAATCTATCCGGCCCTTGCTTCGAAATGCGGGGCGATGCGATACGCATCCTGCGCGGCGAGGTCACCGACGAAACGGTTTTCGCCGCGATCTACTGCATCGATGAGGGCGACCGTTGGGACGACCCGGCGAGCCTGCGCAAAGCTAACCCCAACTACGGCGTGTCTGTATTCGAGCAGTTCCTGCTCGATCAGCTGGCTAAGGCAAAGCGGTCAGCGAGCAAGCAGAGCGCTTTCCGCACCAAGCACTTGAACGACTGGGTGGGCGCCAAGCTCGCGTGGATGAACATGCTGGCGTGGCAGCGGCAGAAGCGGGCGTTTGAGATTGACGACTTCGCCGGGTGCCCGTGCTGGGTCGGCGTTGACCTGGCTTCGAAGCTGGACGTGGCCGCGGTCGTGATGCTGTTCGAGAAGGACGACAGCTACTACGTCATCCCAAGGTTCTACGTGCCGGAGTCGGCCGTGGAGGATAACGAGAAGTACCAGCATTTCCTGCTGGACGAGCTGATCGTGTCCACCCCCGGCAACATGACCGATTACGCCTTCATCGAAGAAGAGCTGAAGGAGCTTGCCGCGCGGGGTATCGACGTTCGGGATATCGCGTTCGATCCGGCCCAGGCGGCGTACCTCATGACGAGGCTGGAGCAGGAAAGCCTGCCGGTGGTCGAGATGGCACAGTCCGTGCGCAATCTGTCAGAGCCGATGAAGGAAGTGGAAGCGCTGATCCTCTCACGTCGCTTGTGGCACGACGGCAACGCGGCGATGACATGGATGATGGGCAACGTGGTTGCGCGCCTGGACGCGAAGGAGCACGTCTACCCGCGCAAGGAAAAGATGGAGAGCAAGATCGACGGCGCGGTGGCGCTAATCATGGCCATGGGCCGCGCCATGCAGGCGCGGGACACCGGCACAACCCAACAAGGCTTCGTGGTGATCGACTGATGTTCGGACTATTCGAGAAGAACCGGCGGGCCGATGCCCGCGACCGTATCGAGCCGACGATCAGCAACCTGGTCGACGGCGAGGTGATCCAATCCTCCAGCCCGGCAATGTTCGAGGTGTTCGGGAACCCGACGACCGCCTCTGGTGCCGTGGTCAGCCCGGAATCCGCGATGCGGGTCTCGGCGGTGTTCGCCGCCGTTTCGTTGCTCGCAGGTGCGATAGCCCAGCTGCCGCTGCCCGTCTTCGAGCGTGTGGATGGGCACCGCAAGCGGGCTGAGCACGACTACTGGTGGCTGCTTAACGAACAGTTCTCCTCCGGTTGGTCAAGCGCCACCGGCTGGGAGTTCATCGTCGGCCAAATGCTGCTGCGCGGTGATGGCGTCGCCTACATGACGCGTAACCGCGCCGGCGTGGCGACCGGGCTGATTCCCTGGCCCCGCGACAGAGTGATGATTCTCAAGCAGGACAAGACCAGCCCGCGTGAACCGACGCGCCTGCAATACACGTTCCACGACGTGGAGGGGTACTTCACCGTTGACCAGGACGATGTGCTCCATTTCCCCGGCTTCGGATTCAACGGCGTGCACGGCATGTCGGTGATCCAGTGGGGTGCTCGGAACGGCATCGGCATTGCCATCCAAGGGGATGCGCATGCCGGCAAGTTCTTCAGCGAGGGCGGTAAGCCGGAGGTGGCCATCACGGCGACCAACAAGATGAACCAGGCGATGCAGGATGACTTCCGCGATGCCTGGGTCAAGAAGTACGGAGGCACGCAGGGCAACCGCCGCATACCTCTGATCCTGACGGAAGGGCTCGATATCAAGGAGCTGACCATGTCCGCCGTCGACCAGCAGCTGCTGGAGTCCCGGCAATGGCAGGTCATCGACGTGGCTCGCGCATTCGGTGTTCCGCCTCACATGATCGGCGAGACGACCAAGTCCACCAGCTGGGGCAGCGGCATCGAGAGCATGGGCATCGGCTTCGTGAAGTACACGCTGGGTCCGCACCTGAAACGGATCAAGGACGAGCTGAACCGCAAGCTGTTCCGCACGCCGCGCTACTTCGTTGAGCACAACGTTGACATGTTCATGGCCGGTGACTCGAAAACGCAGGCTGAGTACTTCAGCAAGGCGCTGGGCGGCCCCGGAACGACAGGCTGGATGGTCGTGAACGAAGTCCGCCGCCTCAAGAACCTGCCTCCCATCGAGGGTGGCGACGAGCTTTACAAACCGAAAGATCCCGCGCCACCGGCGAAGCCCAGCGGCGACGACCCTGAAAGGAACCCTGACGATGCCGATTCCTAAGCTGCTGCAGCTGGCCAAGAACAATGCAGGCCAGTCCCGGCCGATCCGCGCCGAGGCGGACGGCAAAGAGGCCACCATCTACCTGCACGGCGTTATCGGTGGGTGGTGGGGCGATATTGACGAAACGATGTTCGCCCAGGCCATGGCGGGCATTGACGCGGACGTGATCCACCTGCGCATTGACTCGCCCGGCGGCGACGTGTTCGCGGCACGTTCGATGATGACCGCCATTGCCCAGCACAAGGCAACGGTTATTGCCCACATCGATGGCTTGGCCGCCTCGGCTATGACGGGGGTTTGCATGGCATGCGACAAGGTCGAGATCAGCCAAGGCGCCGGGTTCATGATCCACAACGCGTGGACAATCACAGTCGGCAACAAGGCAGACATGACCAAGACTGGCGAGCTGCTGGCCAAGATCGATGCCGGCCTGGCTGGTGACTACACCCGCCGCACCGGTAAGGATCAGGCGCAGATCGTCCAGTGGATGGACGAAGAGACCTGGTTCACGGCTGACGAGGCCAAGGAACACGGCTTCGCAGACGAGGTGGTGGAGATCGTGGGCAAGAAGAAGGCATCCAACACCTGGGATCTTTCCGCATACGAAAACGCTCCGGCCGCGCTGGCCAATCGCAAGACCGAACCCGACGACGGCGCAGCCGCCGCGGCCCACAAAGCCAACCTGTCGCGCCGTCTGGCGCTGCTGGAACGCTCCGCTGCGTAAGCGACTCCCGCCCGCAGTTACTCCGACCGCCGAAAGGCGGTTTTTTTTCGACCAGAGGAAATAGCCAATGCCCTTCAACATTCAGGCCGAGCGGGAGCGCCGTACCGCGCTGGCAAAGGAAACCCGCAACCTGCTGGACACCAGCACCGGTGACGGCAACAAGTGGACCCCGGAAAACCAGAAGAAGTACGACGAGAACGTCGGCGAGATCGAGCGAATCGATGCGGCTATCGAGCGCCACCAGAAGGTCATGGACCTGACGGCCGACGAGGCACTGCGCGAACAGGGCGTGCGCGAGCACTCCACCTCCGCGACCCGTGGTGGCCGGGAGCTGTCCAACGAAATGCGGCTGTTCGACCGCTGGGCACGCGGTGGTGACGGCGCCCTGAACGCAGAGGACTGGAAGCAGGTCAACGCGGCAATGTCGGGCAACCCGGCCGTCAACCCGGAACAGGGCGGCTACACCGTGCCGACCACGCTGGCCGAGCAGATCCTGGAATCGCTCAAGGCCTACGGCGGCATGCGCCAGGTGGCCGACGTGTTCAGCACCGCCGGCGGCGAGCCGATGCAGTACCCGACCAGCGACGGCACCTCGGAAGAGGGCGAGCTGGTGGCCGAGAATCAGTCTGCGACCGACCAGGATGTGGCTTTCGGCACCAAGGGCCTGCAGGTCTACAAGTACAGCTCCAAGGTGGTGACCGTGCCGTGGGAGCTGCTGCAGGACAGCACTGCCGATATTGCCGGCTTCATCGAGAAGCGGCTGCAGACCCGCCTGGGCCGCATCACCAATCGCAACTACACCGTCGGCAGCGGCGTCGGTCAGCCGATGGGTGCTTTCACTGCGGCCTCGGTTGGCAAGATCGGTTCCGCGTCGGCTCTCCCGATCATCACCTATGACGACCTGGTGGATCTGGAGCACAGCGTCGACCCGGCCTATCGCGCGCTGGCGAAGTGGATGTTCCACGACGACATGCTCAAGCTGATTCGCAAGGTGAAGGACGACCAGGGCCGGCCGATCTTCGTACCGGGCTACGAGCAGGGCAACCCGGGCGGTGCGCCGGATCGCCTGCTCAACCGCGATATCCAGATCAACCAGCACGCCCCGGCGCCGGCAGCCGGGGCAACTTCCATCGCGTTCGGCGACTTCAGCTACTACAAGATCCGCGACGTGATGGCGGTGACCCTGTTCCGCTTCAACGACTCGGCCTACGTCAAGAAGGGACAGGTGGGCTTCATGGCGTGGATGCGCTCCGGCGGCAACCTGGTTGATGTGGGTGGAGCGCTGAAGACCTTCAAGCACGGCGCCGCGGCCTAAGCGCCCGGACCACGAACGGAGGGGCGCCCCGCGTGGGGCGTCCCTCGGAGACGATCATGGCAAAGCAGAAGAACACCGCAACGCGGGTTGTGCCAGTTGTCGCGGCCGAGGCTGGCGCGCCCGTCACGGCCCCGGTAGTCGTTGATGCTGGCGCGGCCACCGGTGAGAAGCCCGAAGAACTGACCGGCGATGCTGAACTGCCGGTTGCCGGGGGCGCCGAGGCGGTCACCGGTGAGCCCGGCCAGGTGGCCGACGGCGTGGATGAAGACGGCGCGGCGGTCACAGTACCGGCAGTCGTTGATGCCGGTGCGGCTACCGGTGAAGAAGCCGCAGAACTGACCGGCGATGCTGAACTGCCGATTGTCGGCGGCGCCGAGGTGGTCGCCCGTGAGCCCGGACAGATTGCCGACGGCGTGGGCGAAGACAACGGCGCGGCCGAAGCAGAGAGCGCCGCGTCGCCGCCGCACCAGGCGCCGCAGTCATCCGAGCGTCAGACAGTGCCGGCTCTGGTGCTCAGCGACAACCACTTGGGCAAGGTCGGCCAGGTAATCCAAGTAGATGCGGCCCACGCCGAGGCGCTGCGCCTGGGCGGGCTGATCGACACCAATCCCAACGCGATCAAGGCGGCAACGCCGGAGGAGTAGCCCATGCTGCGCACGGTGAGCCCGGCGACCGAGGAGCCTGTGTCGCTGAGTGAAGCGAAGGCGCATCTTGTCGTGATCCATGACGCCGACGACGCCCTGATCGGGGCGTTCATTGCCGCTGCTCGCGAGTCCGTGGAGCGCAATACCGGCTATGCGTTGGTGGAGGCTTCCTACGAATGGACGCCAGTGGGACAGCGGCAATCGCCTCTCCCCATTGAGCCGGCGACGGTGACGAGCGCTGCCGGCGAGTATCCGGTTCTCTTCACCACCACCCCCGGACCGATGCCTGGGCCGTTGCGCGCCGCGATCTTACTGACGCTGGGCGACCTCTACGCCAATCGCGAAGGATTGGTGGTGGGTGCGACCTGTGTCGAGAATCCAACCGTGGATCGCCTGATGTTCCCATACCGCCGGGTGCTGCCATGAGGCGGGCAGGCAAGTATCGCCACCGCATTGCCCTGCAGGTGCAAGAACCTGTGAGGGATCCGCTTGGGGGCGATGAGGTGGAATGGGTGGACTGGCAGGTAGACGTACCGGCCGAGGTGGTCCCACTTTCAGGGCGCGAATTCGTTGCTGCATCGGCTGAGCACGGCCAAGTCACAGCGCGCATGGAAATTCCCTATCTGCCTGGTGTGCTGAACACAATGCGCGCTGTTTTTGACGGCCAGTACTACGCGATCCGTGCTGTCCTGCCTGATCCCACGGCGCGGGGGCACATCACCTTGATGGTAGACGCGGGGATCTCCGATGGCTGAGCAGATCGAGATCCACGGCCTTGACGGGCTTCTGTCGTCGCTGAAGGCATTGCCGGTAGAGCTGCAGGGAAAGCCACTGCAGACCGCACTGCGTCGGGGTGGCAATCTGATCCGCGACGCGGCACGCGCGCGAGTGCCGCGTGCCAGCGGCTTCCTGGCCACACAGATCGTGGTGCGCAGGGCCAATGCGCGCAATCGGAACAGGGCCGGCGTCGGCCCGGGTGGCGAGTATTTCACCGTTGGCGTCAAAACTGGCAAACGCGCCAAGTATGCAAACACCAAGAGGAACCGCCGGCAGCGCCGGGTTGGCAAGGTCTACGTGCAGGCAGGTTGGGCCAGCTACTGGCGGTATCTGGAATTTGGCACGAAGAAGATGGCGGCAAAGCCGTTCCTGACGCCAGCCGCCGAGGCAAACGGGCCCCAGGCGGCGCAGCTGATTGTCGACCAGACCCGCGCGGCTATCGACCGGGTAATGAAGGCAAGGGGGTGGAAATGATGGTGCCGCTTATCCAGCAGCTGCTGCAGGGCGACGAGGCCGTGCGGAGTCTGTTTGGTGATCCCGTCCGTGTTTTCCCCTCTACGGCGCCGCAGGACACCGCATTGCCTTACGCCACGTGGGATGTTGTGGGCGGCTCACCAACCAACCTGCTTTCCGAGCGACCGCCCGGCGATGGCTGGCGCGTCCGGTTGACGGTGTGGGGGAAATCGACGTCCAAAGCCAACGCTGCTGCGGTGGCAGTTCGCGACGCTGTGGAGACAGTCGGAAGCATCGAGTCCTACAACCCTCCTCCCGATGACGACGATACAGGGGCGTTTGGCATCTCCTTCGACGCTCGACTGCTGCAGCTTCGCTGACCAACTCAACGGCAATCCATCGGCCCCGCAAGGGGCTTTTTTCATACCCGGCGACGGGCACAACGCAAGGAAAACCCTATGGGAAAGGTACTGAAGTCCAAGCACACCCAGCTGTTCATCGCCATCGGCGCGGCGGAGGTCATCAAGGTGACCCGTGTCCGTTCGGTCGGCTTCCCTGACGGCCAGGCCTCGGAAATCGATATCTCGGACTTCGATGACGACTGGGATCAGTTCGTCGCTGGCCGAAAGGCGACCGGCAGCACGAGCATCGAGGTGATCTATGACTCGGTCGATTCCGAGGCGCTGGAGGAACTGCACCGCACTGGCGCGGTGGTCAACTTCTTGGTCACCGCGCCGGCCAGCGAAACGGCGGGCGCGGATAAGCCTGCGGCGGTAAATGGCGTCATCACCCCGCCGACGGCGGTTGTGTCGAAGCAGTTCAACGGCTTTGTGCAGAACTTCGCTGTGACGGTGGCCGACAACGATGTGTGGAAAGCCACGCTGACCATCCGTGGCTCCGGCGCAGTCGAAACGCACCGCCCGACGCCCTGACGGCAACAACGGCGCTCTCTCTTTCGGCCCACTTCGGTGGGCCTTCTCTTTGGCAGGGCGCGCGGATCCTCCGCGTGTTAGCCGTGCGCGGCCCGCGCGCCCTGTCGCCATTCAAGGAAACGGCCAATGAGCAAGACCAACGACAGCAACAAAACCCTGGCAGGAACGGTGAGCATCCTTCAGGCGTTCACCAGCGCCGGCATGTTCGCTGCTAAGGACGTGCAGCCGGACACAATCGAACTGCCGGACGGCACCAAGGCGGAGTTCTTCGTGCGCGCGCTGCCGGATACCGAGTTCCGCCAGCTGTGGAGCACCGCCGACCGTGCCAAGCTGATCGCGGCCACGATCTGCGATGAGAGCGGCAAGCGTGTACTCACTGAAAAGCAGGCCGGCGAGCTGAAGCCGAAGGTGGCGGCAAGTCTGCAGACGATTGCGCTCAAGCACGCAGGCTTCGGTAGTGACGCTGACGCCCTGCGGGAAGAAGCGGGAAACGGCTAAGGCAGCGCGGCGAGGATTGGTTCTGGCATGTCCTCGCCGGGCATCTGCATCGCACGGTGGCGGAGTTGCGATCCACCATGTCGCGCCGGGAGTTCCTGTGGTGGTGGGAGTTCCACAAGCGCAACCCCATCGACCCAGTCAGCATCCACCAGAAGCCTGCGGCATTCATCGCCTACATCACAGCTGCACACAGCCAAGGCGGAACCAAGCGCGGCATGCAGCATTTCCTAGACGCCCTGGTGCCTCGCTCTGACGACGATGAGGCGCAGGACTGGTTCGATTCCCTTGGATGACCCATGGCTGACACCTTCGGGCGCTTCGCAGCGCTCCCCATTGGACCCCTGCTCGCAGCTCGCGACGGAGGGCTTACTCTCGCAACTACCGCAGCCGCCGACGCGCGCAGGTGCGCGCGGTCCGACTTCGCGCTCACGAGCGGAACCGTGGGCGTCGAGTTCGCCGCGTGGGGTGATGACGATCTGGCGGCAGTAGTCGGGTTTGTGAACGATGCCGCGCCGCTCAACGAGTCGCTAGGCTCCAACGGTGCCGGTATCGGGTGGGAGCTGGCGACCGGTCGGCTAGTGCAAGGGATCGGCGCGATTGCCACTGGCCTCCCGACAGTGGCCAAGGGCGATATTGTCGGGCTACGTGTGGTGTTTGGTGGGCCGTCTCGCCTGCAGCTCTACCTAAATGGGGCGATGGTGCATCAGCGGGATTTGCTGCTGGCAGGGCCGCTCTACTTTGCGGCGTCTCTCGCGGCCACGAAAGCGGGCGGCCTATGCCTGGCGGTCAACGCCGGACAGTGGGGGGCGCGCAGTGATGCGGCGATTGCCGGGTGGCGGCTGGACCAGGCACAGGCCTCTGCCACTCGCCTTGCCGATGCCGACTGGCTTTCGGCCCCGGGCGACAGCCCCGCAAATGCCCGCTACGAAGGGTTGGTGGCCGAGGGCGTGAACCTGGTGCAGGAATTGAGTTTCTGGCCGTGGGGAGGTGACCCCGTATCGCAAACGGCAGCTGCTGAGTGCGTGGTGGCTGATGCCGACGGCATGCTTGACGGTCTCGCACTCTCGGGCGGCTCGGGTGCCTCGGTACAGATCCTGCTGGTTGATGAAACCGCCATGCTCGCCGACGCGGCGCCGGTGTTCCGTTGCGCGATCGATCAGATCGAGATCAACGACGACGGCAGCAAGACCCTCCATCTGCGGGACGCGCACGACTATCTGGCCCAGCCCATCAACCGCGGCGTCTTCCTCCCCAATGTCGCGTCACTGGCATGGAAGCCGCAGCCGGTCGTGATCGGCGCCGTGGCGAGCGTGCCGGCCGCCGGCGGCAATTCGGATGCCACCTCCATGTTCCTGGCCGATGGCCCGGTCTACGTCGATGCGGTTATGGATCGCGGCGACCTGATGGAACCGGGGACGTTTGAAGTTGCGCCGGATCACCAGCAACTGCTGATGAAGTCTCCACCGGTGATGCCTGTGGTGGTGGACCTGTCCAGCGTGGGGGCCGGAATGGCGCCCGCAACGCTGTCTGCAGCCGTCGCCGAGATCATGGGGCGGTTGGGCATGGGGGCATGGTCAACGGTCGACTGCGCAGCCATCGACGCCTCTACCGGTTATGCGGGGGTCGGGTACTATGCAGGGACCTCGATTACCGGCCGCGATGCACTCAACGCGATCTTGCCCAGCTATGGAGCCGGGTGCTACCAGGATGCCACGGGCGTGCTGCGCTTCGTTCGGGTAGTGGCGCCCGAGAGCTACGAGGGCCTGCCGGCGTTCGAGCTGACCGACGACGATTTGGCCAGCGACCTGGTGGGCGTACCTGACGAAGCTCCCAATCTGACCCGCCGCATGGCCTACAGGCCGAATGCCCAGGCCTTGGGTGCGTCGGACCTGGTCACCGACGTGGTCGACGTTCCGCAGGCGCGGCGTGACGAACTGACCGCCTTGTATCGCGGCCAGGTGTTCGCGGCTGGGCCGCTGGACGCTCACTACCGCCGGGCCGAGGCAGCAGATCCGGTGATCTCGCTGTTCTGGCGGGCCGCCGACGCGCAGGCCGAAATCGACCGGGTTGTGGCGATCTACCAGCGGCAGCGCTTCTTCTACCAAGTCACCGTCCGCGGCGATCAGCAGCTTGCACCGCTGCCCGGGCAGATTGGCCGGCTGTCCTACGGCCGTTACGGCCTGGCCGACGGGAAACCGGTGATGGTGCGCCGAGTCGAGCGAAACCCAGCCACGGGTGATGTGGTGCTGACCTTGTGGGGATGAGAACGTGCTTATCGGATTTGGAATGCCGGCTGCGGTGACCGTGGCGCTGGCTGGCGGGACATGGCTCAGCAGCGATCAGGGCTCGGCTCTTTTTGACGGCAAGCCTGGTCGCGCCAGTCGGATCCGCAGGACGGGGCCGCTGTCGGTGACTGTCACGCTTGCTCAGGCTGTTGTACCTGGGATCGTGGCAGTGCTGGGTCTGAATGTCCCTCCTGGCATTGAGGTTCGTGCTGCAGGCGCAGTGGGCACAACCACGCGGCTCCCTGACGGCACCGTGTGCGCGTGGCTATTTCCACAGGCGCAGGTGCCGCTTGCGACCGTGTCGGTGGAGATCGACACCAACGTGACCAACGTCGATATCGGCGAGATTGCGATCTTCCAGGCTGTCGACGTAGGTATCAGCGACGGATGGGGAGTTGCACCAATCGACACGAGCGCTCACACGCGAACGAAGGGGGGGCAGGTCAACACCGTTCCCGGCGTGGTGTACCGCCGCCTGACCTGCACCTTCTCGGGTCGGCCTACCGACGTCGTTCGGGGCGGCGGCCTGGCCGGTGTCGATTGGGAGACCGTCGCTGCGGCGCTGGCTGGGCGACGCCGTTCCTGCGTGGTCCCTCAGTACAGGGACATGGCAACAAAGGAACTGGACCCCAGGTTGGCGGCGCGATCCGCGCTGTATGGCTACCCGACTCAGCTGCCGAGCGCGGAGAACATCAGCCGGCAGTACTTCACGGGATACATGGAGTTCGAAGAGGTTCCCGCCTAGATTGAGCCACCATTGTCCCATGTAAGAATCAAGGCTCTGACCAAGGAGCCATCGTGTGGACACAAAATGGATTGCGATTTCATTGTTGCTGCTTTGCGCCTGCTCGCGACAGGAGCAGCCAGCTGCCCCGCGCGTAGAGCCGCCGGAGCGAAGTGAGGCGGCTTCCACGGGGGCAGGAAAGTCCGCGGCTGTCGATGCGCCCGCGGCGGATAAGGCCCGACCTTTGCCCGAGGCAGATATCACCGCTGTTGTGACCTGCACCGGCGCCACCCTGAAAATGGGCGATGTAGAGCTGTGGAAGAAGTGGGTGGCGGAGTCTCAGCGGAGGTTTGCAACGATCTACCCCGACAAGAGCGCCCAGGAGATCGAGGCGTACACGCTTGAGCGCGCGCTGGATAAGCGAAGGGCGCTGGAGCGAACAGGGGTGGGGACGCAACGTGCGTTCACGGATTACTTCAACAAGAACTGCCTGGGAGTGATTCAGTAGCCCAGCAGACCGAGACAAGGCCCGCGCAAGCGGGCCTTTCTTTCATCAGGAGCTGAGCATGTCCCTTTATACCCTCACCGTTGACCTTCTCGCCAAGACGGCTTCATTTGAGAAGGACATGGGGAAAGCTGAGCGCATAGCCGCGCAGCGGTCGGCTCAGATCCAGCAGACGCTGTCCACCCTGGCTACGACCGTTGGCACCGCTCTCGGCACGGCTGCAGTTGCCGCAGGGACCGCTGTCGCCACTTGGACAAAAGAGGTCAGTGAGCTTGCGCTGCAATACGAGCGCTTCTCTCAGATATCGGGTTCAACGTCTCAGAGTTTCCAGCGCATGGCAGCCGGTGCCAACGTTGTGGGGATCAGCCATGAGAAGTTGGCGGATATCCTCAAGGACGTGCAAGACAAGATCGGCGACTACGTTCAGACGGGCGGCGGCGCCATGGCCGACTTCTTCGAGAACATCGCCAAGCGAACTGGCGTAACAGCCGAGCAAATGCGCAGGCTCTCTGGTCCGGATGCACTCGGGCTCTACTTTAGTAGCTTAGAGAAAGCCAACCTTTCCCAGGCAGAAATGACCTTCTATATGGAGGCCATCGCGAGCGATTCGGCGGCGTTGATCCCGCTGCTTCGGAACAGCGGGAATGGATTCAAACAGTGGGGGGACGCCGCCGAGGCAGCCGGCGCCATCATAAGCAATGACACTGCAAAGGCGATGGGCGATCTTCGCCGCGTAACCCAAGAGGCGGAACTGGCTTTCTTGGGTGTCAAGGTTCAGGTCGCGCAAGGTGTGATTCCGACTCTAACCGAGCTGAATAAGCTCCTGCATGATCCTCAGTCGCAAGATGCAATGCGCAGCGCTACCAATGGGATAACAGCGTTTGGTAAGGCTGCGGTGGACGCCGCGGCAGGGTTCGGGCAGCTGGTCATTAGCTATACCGGGTGGCTCAAATCCAAAGGGTTTATGCCGGTGAGTGATGGTGACTCGTTGGACAACCTACAGGCCCGACGCGGTTCGCTGCAGAACAGCCTCAAGAACTGGAAGGGGATCTTCAGCGACGACGCCAAGGATAAGGTGAAGAGTGAACTGGCGGAGGTGGACTCGCTCATCGCCGCATTCCCATTCAGGGGCGTATCGGCGACTGTAGATTCAACCGCATCTGCACCGGGTCAGCCGTTGCCCTACAGGCCGACGGGGAATATCGGCAAGGCGGATCGAGCGAAGTCAGACAGCGAGGCGAAGCGTCGCGCCGAGGAGATCGCGCGCTACAGGCAGCAGGCGCAGGAAGCCGCCGGTGCGATGGAAGGGCCGTTGGCAGAGGCCATGTCCAAACACCTTGGCAACATGGCTGAGTACAACGATCTGCTGGCCAAGGGCAACATTGCCCAGGCGGACGCCAACGTGCTCATGGGCCAGAGCGCCATGGAGTACGCCAAGGTTGCGGCGGAAGTGGAAAAGGCTACCGCTGGACCTGAGAAGCTGCTGGCAACGTTCGATACCGAGCTGGTCATGCTGGGCAAGGCGGGTAGAGCGCGTGAGCTGTATCGCCGACAGCTGGTGAATGAAAAGGACATGCGCGACGAGCTACAGAAGGCAGTCGAGGCGGCGGGCAGCAGGCAAGCGCTGGCGGATGCCAAAGGAAAGGCCAGCTACGAAGAGTACGAACAGTCGATGCTCGCAGCGGCGGCTGCTGCTGCCGAGCTATCGCTGCAGGTTGAGGAGAGTGCCGCAAACGTCGAAGCGCTGGCCAACATCATCGTTTCTGGCATGGCCGATGGTGTCGATGCATTCGCCGACTTCGTGGCGGATGGAATGCGCAACTTCGATGACCTGTGGGATGGCCTGAAGAACGCAGCGAAGCGCGGGCTGCGCGACATGATTGCCGAGATCGCAAAGCAGAAGCTGATTATCCCGATCCAAACGCAGATCATGAATGGGATCAATGGCCAAGGCGGCGGCTTCAGCCTTGACAGTCTCATGGCCCTGTTCGGAGGCAACGGTTCTGCCGCCGGCGGAAAGAACGTAAGTAACGTTGCCGGCCTGCTGTCGAAGGGGCAGGGGTTGTTCGGCTTCGGCCGCTCTGCTGGCGCAGCGTCAGGAAGCCTGACCGGCTTCGGCGACGTTACCAGCATGGCCGGGATGACCGGTTCCAGCTTCTCAGGGTTGATTGGCGGCGGTAGTGCAGGTGCGGGTGCCGGCGCAGCTTCGACCGCTGCGGCAGCGGTTCCGATCATCGGCTGGATCGTCGCCGGCATGATGAAGAATGCCGAGTTGTTCGATCAGGGCTGGGACATTGCCAACGGCGAGAGCTGGGCCGGCAAGATCGCCACGGCCGGCGCCGTTGGGCTCGCGGATAAGGGGTTCCGTGGACTGGGCTTCAACGACAAGACGGCCTCCATCCTGTCGGGCTCCAGCATCCACGCAAAGCTGTTCGGCCGCAGCGCGCCCAAAGTGACCGGGCAGGGCATCACGGGCGATTACGGGTTCGGTGGCTTCAACGGCCAGTCCTACGCCGATATCAAGGCCAAGGGCGGCCTGTTCCGCAGCGACAAGAAGTGGACGCAGTACGGGGCGCTGGATCCGGGCATCGATCGCACGTTCGACATGGCAGCTCGCCAGGTGCGTGGCGCAGCCACTGACCTGGCCAAGCAGCTGGGCGTGGATCTCTCCGGGCAACTGGCCGGGGTGAAGGTGTCGCTGGGCAAGATGCAGCTGTCGGCGGATTCGGCAGAGGCGAAGGCGCAGCTGGAGGCTTACCTGGCCGACATGACGGACCGCCTGTTTACCGAGGCAGTACGTGCGGCAGGGTTCGGCGGCCAGCTGGATGGCTACTTCGAAGCGTCGGATGTGTTCTCGGCCCTCAGTGCTTCCATTGCACTGGCAGTGGGCAACGCCGACGAGCTGGGCCGCGCCCTCAGTGGCATGGAGGTGGAGAAGGTCAACAAGGCCGTTGACTACTTCCAGGACCTGGCCAGCGTCGCCGGCACCGACTTGGCCACGCAGGTCCAGAAGGTGACGGGGCTGCTGGGGAACTACGCCACGCTGATGGCTGACGTTTCCACGCAGCTGATGACCGGCGACCTGTCGAGCTACCAGCAGCAGGCGCTGACCATCGAGCGCACCTACCGCCAGCAGGTGAAGTCGGCCAACGACTACGCCAAGGCGCTGGGCCTGTCCGGTGCGCGCGCTGAGGACCTGGCCAAGATCGAAGCCCTGCGGGCGATGAACATGGGCAAGTTGCAGGCGCAGATCGACAAGGACAAGAAGGCCATGCAGTACGGCCTGTCGATCAGCGACCTGTCGCCGCTGACGGACCAGGAGAAGCTGGGCGAGGCGATGAAGGAGCTGCAGCGGGCGGTGGCCGGTGGCGACACCAGCGCTGCTCAGTCAGCGGCCCAGGCGGCACTGGGCTTCGGTCGAAACCTGTATGCCAGCGGCAAGGACTACAACGGCCTGTACGACCAGGTAACCGGCCTGATCGACGGCATGAAGGTGGGTGACCTGGACAAAGAGGACGGCACGAGCATGGGCCAACTGGCCGATGCAATCGAAGCGTTGCCGGACAACTTCAGCCGTGCCGTGTTCGACCTGGTGGTGAACAAGGACGCGCAATCGCAGACCACCACAGCAGTGCAGCAGGGCAATGCGCTGCTCGCCGAGCAGAACCAGCTGCTGCGGGATCTGCTGGCCACCACCACTCAGGGCGTTCGCACGTCCAGCAGCAGCGCGCTGCGCAACTCTCTCAACGCTGTATACGCGAGGTAATCCGCAATGCTGGCAAGGAAACTCACGCTGGTTGAAATCGGCGTGGGCGCGCTGCCGTCCCCGTCTCCGGCGGCACCGCGCTACTCGACCTGGTTCCCGGTGGCCTACCGGCCGCCGGAGGTGCCGCCGGTGGACGGGGTTGTCCCCAACCCCGTTGCCGATGGTGTGCTGATCGAATGGAACCCGGTCGACCAGGCCGGGGTGATCTACGTCATCGAGCGCGGGCCGAGCCCGCAGGGGCCGTGGACGGAGATTTACCGGACCGTCGAAACCCGCTACCTCTACAGCGACGGCAGCGGCACGAAGTGGTGGTTTCGGATCACCCCGACCGTGCGCGGAAAGCCGGGCTCGGGCTCGGTGGTGGAGGCTACGCCGTCGCCGACCACGAACGACCTGATCGAGCAGCAGCAGCGGTTGGCCAAGGAGATTGCCGACCGCATCGAGGGGGACGCAGTCGAGGCCGCTGCCCGGGCCGACGGGCTGGCCGATGCTGCACGCGATCTGCTGGCCGAGGCGGCGCTGCGGCAGCAGGGCGTGTCGGACGCCATGGAAGCAATCACCCAGGAGGCGCAGCACCGAGCAGACGGCGACCTCAACGAACGACTGGCGCGCGAGGCCGCCATCACGCTGGAGGCCGAAACCCGCCAGAGCGACGTTGAATCGCTGTCGCGCGCGCTGTCTGAGATCGTGGCCGGCAGCGGCACGCAGTTCGATAGCCGGAAAATCTGGTACTTCGACACCACGGCCGAGGGCTGGACCGGCAACGGGTCCGATCCCACTGTTATCGACGGCTGGCTGCGGCCGGCCAATGGCACCGAGGCACCATGGGTCCAGTCGCCGCCGGCGTTGGAGATCGACGGCAGCGCCTATCGCTTCGCCAAGCTGCGCGTGAAGCGAGTGGGCACGCCGGTGTGGAACGGCTACCTGCAGTGGATCACGGCCGAGGACCAGAACTGGGACGTGGACAAGCGGGCGCCGATCCCCCAGCCCCTGTGGGATGACCATGGTGTGGCAACGGTCGACGTGGCGGACATTGCCTGGTGGCCGGGCGAGGTGGACGCAGTCCGCCTGCAGTTCGGCGATGAGCAGGCGGTGGCCAACTACTTCATGGTGGACTGGGTGGCCATCGGCCGGCCAACGCCGGGTGCAGGCGTGGCGCTGGTGCAGGAGGAAGCACGGGCGCGGGTCGCGGGTGACGTTGCCGAGGCGAGCAAGCGGGAAACGTTGGCTGCCCAGCTGCGTGGCGACTACGAAGGGACCGACCTGTCCCAGGTCGCCACCGGCTTGTTCGCGGCAGAGCGGGACGCACGCGTCAGTGCTGATGAGGCTTCGGCAACGGCAATCGAGATCCTGCAGGCGCGCATGCCGGTGGGTGACGGGCCGCTGGCCACCGAGGCGAGCGTGACGGAAGAGCGCCAAGCGCGCGCTGATGGCGATAGCGCCAACGCTGAGGCCATCGGGCGGGTGTCCGCGAGGATGCCCGCAGGAGACGGCGCTGTGGCCTCTGCGGAGGCACTGGACGCCGTTTCAGCACGCGTCGAAGAAACGGAGGACGGTGTCCGGGCAGTCGGCAATAGAACCTCGTCGCTCGAAGCCCAGATGACGTACAAGCACGCCGGCGACCGCGACTGGAACGCGGGGGATCGAAACGTATACGCAGGCGTCAAGACTTGGCAGTCGGTCATCGTGCAAGGCGATAAGGCCACCGCCAAGCAAGTGGAATCGGTGCGCGCCGAGTTGGGCGAGTTCGAGGCCAGTGCGACAAGGTCAATCGAGGTCATCGCCACGGAGCAGGCGGCCCAGGCGGTACAGGTCCAGCACCTCGGGGCCGAGCTGGACGGCAAGGCCTCAGCCGATTACGTCGAGGAGATCAGCGCCAGGGTTGAGGTAACCGAGCAGGGCATCGAAGCGGTCACCGGCCAGCTCACGTCGGTCAAGGCCGAGGTGGACGGCAAGGCCAGCGCACAAGTGGTTCAGGGCATGGAAGCCAGGGTGGTGCAGACCGAGGGAGGCCTGGCGCAAGTGATGGCCAAGGCATTCCTGCACCTGATCGCGGACGCCGGCAATGGTCCGCTGGTCGGTGGCATGGAGCTGGGTAATGACGGCAACGTGGTCAGTCTGCGATTCCTGACCAACAGCATGGAGATCGTCGCGCCCAACGGTGCTTCCGAGGGCATGGAGTGGCGTAACGGCTACCTGCGCGTCTGGAAGGGGGCGGCACAGCGAATCATTGGCCCTGGCTTCGGTGCCAATGGCGACAACCTGATCGACTACTTCGGCCCCAACGTCGGCGCTGCCGCCGCATCGAAGACCAATGCCATGATGTGGATGGACGCGAACGGCAGTGCGTACTTCGGCGGCCAGTTGTCGGCCGGCATTCTTCGCAACGCGGTTCAGACCACGACCACGCAGACCATCGGTACGGAGCTGGTCAACGGTCCATTCGCAACCAACGGCCGCGTGCGCACAGTGACGGTCAGCTTCACCCGGCGTCACGAGCGGGTTCAGACCACGCTGGGTCCATCTGGCTTCGTGGCCGGTGCCGGGCAAAACACAGCACGCGTCGATATCTACCGCAAGATCGGCAACAACGCCGAATCGCTGTGGCAGGTGCTCAACGTTGGGGGCTCGGTGAACATCATGAATGAGCCGGACGGGGCGGATCGCGCCGTGTCCAACTGGGGCGGATCGTTCACCGTGAACGACACCAGCCCTAGCTCTGAAACGATGCAGTACCGCGCAGTTATCTCTGGCTTCACTGCCCAGGACGTGACCCACACATCCGGCACCTTCCAGCAGCAGACCATCACGCAAAGTCTCGCGGTGATCTCGGTCGAAAACTGAAACAGCCCATAGCGCAGGCCGACAAGTTCGGCCTGCTTTGCCGTGGGCAATTCCAACAGGGAACACACATGCCGCAGAAATTCATCGATCAAACGACCATCCAGCCAGATGGCAAGCCCGGGGACGACGCTTTCACCGCGTTTGAGATCTGCAACGACAACTTCCAAGATGCTGAGGCGCGGCTGGTGGCGTTGGAGGCAGGCGGTGGAGAGACGGGCGACCGCTTGGACAACGAGATCTCCGTGCGCACAGCAGCAGACGCTGCACTCGGTGCCCGCATCGATGCCGCAAATGACCGCATCACTGCCGTTGATGCAACGGCCGCTACTGCACAAGCCACTGCAGAGGGAAAGGTCAGCAAAGCAGGCGATACGATCAGTGGCGACCTCTATGTCAAGAGTGCGCTGGTAACCGGGACGCCAGGGAACGCGCAGCTTACCGTCGCCAGCGACTTGACGACCACCTACATTGAAAGCATCCGCCGAGACGTGAGCCCTGGGCAGCGGCGAAATCTGAATTTGTATGGGCAGGACATGGGGTTTACCGGCAACACCATCAATTTCCAACCCAACACGAACACCAACCGAACCCGTTTCATCACCGATGGAGCGAACATGCAGCTGCAGGCGATCAATGCCTCAGCGAACGCCTTTTCACCGATGTTGATTAAGGGCAATGAAGTCCAATTGCATCACAACGATGGCATTGGCTTGAAGGTCATGCCAGGAGTGGTCGAAGGGCAGGATTTTCACCAGTTCCGCCAGTATCGCAGCAACATGAATCCTGGTAATGGCTCTTACAGCTTCTCGTTCATGTCGTCTGGCAACTTTGGCGGTGGCTACGCAATTCAGGACGGCAACACATCTGGTGGCATGTGGATGGCTGGAGGTGCGCTCCAATGGGGTGCCGCCAACGGGCTCGGCAGCATCGAAGGGAAGATGACGCTTGGGCAAGATGGCGTGTTGTCGGCGCGTGGGTTCAACAACACTTCTTCGGCTGACGTAAAGGACTACATCGAAGGTCACGTGGGCGATGCTGACATTCTCCTTGATCGTCTGGTAGTGATCGACTATCGCTATCGCCCTGAGTATTCCAAGGACGACAAAAGGTATGTTGGCCTGCTTGCGGAGAACGTTCGGGACGTTCTGCCGTCAGCGGTAGGGGGTGGGTATACGTACGAAACCAAGACACCCGTGGTCGATGAAGACGGTGAAGTTTCTTCCTACTTGACTGAGGAATGTGCAGTTCCGCTCAACATCGACCCGATGCAGATTCTGGCAATCAGCGTGCGCTCCCACCAGCAGAAGAACCGGCGCATCAAACAGTTGGAAGAGCAGATGGTTGCGTTGCTGGCCCGGCTGGCGGCGCTGGAAGCCGGGGCATAACCGCGGCCCTCACGCCGCCGCAACGCGTGCTGCGGCCAGATTGCGGCCATGTGCTATTCCGCCCAAATCGAAGCCGCCTACCAGAAGCTGGTCCGCATGACCGGTGCCACTGTGTCGCTGCAGGAATTCGCCGCGCTCTACGCCCATGACCCGGGCAAGAAGCGGCCGAAGACCCCGAAGGCGATGGACGACGCATTCCGGGCCGGCACCAGTTCGGCAGAGCGGGCCGTGTGGGCGGAGATCCAGCAGTGGAACCAGGCCGAGGCCAGCATCTTGGAGCAGGAGCTTTTCGCCAACCGGAAGCGCCTGGCCGATGCTGAGCGATCGCTGCAGGCCAAGGAGACGAAGAAGGCCCGGGAAGACGTGCGCATCGCTGGGAACAAGATCGAGCGCGCGATGGTAAAGCTGGCCGACCTCAAGCGCGCCGAGAACAAGGACCGGGACAGCCGGATCTTCCCCGGAGTCTACGCACCGGTGATTGTTTCCGAAGGCGGCAAGCTGACGATCAAGCCGATGCGCTATCAGTGCCGACTGGCCGGCAAGCCAGCCAACTACGACCAGCGTTTCCCCGGCACCTACAACGCCCGCCGAGACAGCCTGGAGAAGTTCTGGGCGCCAGCCTTCGGCCACACCCACGGCTTGATGGTGGTCGATACCTTCTACGAGAACGTGGAGGGGCCGGACGGCAAGAACCAGGTCGTGCAGTTCACCCCGCGCACGCGCGAGCCGATGCTGGTGGCCTGCCTGTGGTCGCATTGGGTGGACCCGGCCGGCAAGGAGCCGGATCTACTGTCGTTTGCCGCGATCACCGACGACCCGGAACCCGAGGTGGCCGCCGCCGGCCACGACCGGACGATCATCAACATCAAGCCCGAGCACGTCGACGCCTGGCTGAACCCTGATCCTGCCGACCTCGCGGCGCTATACCGGATCTTTGACGACAAGCGGCACCCGTTCTACGAGCACCGCCTGGCGGCCTGAGGAGGGATTTCATCTCCTGGCCTTGCCTGCGGTTGGGTCCGGGTCCGGCCGTTCGTAGTCCTCGGGTTTCGCCTTTGGACCGTCGCCGTCGTCTGGCATGTCGTGTTCTTTCCATCTGGCGTTGTCATTCCGGCGCACGTCAGGAGTGTGACCCTTTGACGCGTCGTCAACGTCGGTTGTGGGGTTCAGCGGCAAGTCGTCCTGCAGCTTCTTCTCATTCATTGCAGTGCTCCGGAGCGGGAGCAGGCAGCTTCCCCCTGGCGTGGTTAACGCCGCGCCTCTGGTTGATGAAGCTGCGGATGCATCTTCGCTAGATGTTTGAACATATCGACGCGACCCTCACAGTACTGTTCCGTCAGAAGGCCTAGGGTGAGGTTCGCTCAGGAGAATTCTGATGCCCATCAGGGCTGTTGTGTATGCAAGTGAGGCGGGCCCGGCAATCGCCGGTGACAAATTGGGACTTGGTAGTGGCAAGCTGGACGCCATCGTAGACGATGCGTGCCGATTCAATCGCGACGCGGGAGTCACCGGCGTTCTGCTCTTTGATGGAGAGCGGTTTCTTCAGTACATGGAGGGGCCGGAAGACGGGCTGTTGGTAGCCTATTCACGCGTTCTCGGAGCCAGCAGCCACTCTGGCTTGGTGGAGTTGCAGCGAGGCAGGGCAGGCCAACGGCGCCTTCCGTTCTGGCCGATGCGTTGGCTTCCGGTGGAACCAGATCAGCTGAGAACGCTTGCCCGTGCCGATTGGACGGGATTCAAGCAGCGCGGCGAAGCGGAGGCCGATAACGCGACCGCGATGGACCTGCTCGCAGCGCTCGTTCTGCCGTACGCCGTCGCTGCATGACTGCCGCCTCTTGGGGCGGGGAATGGACCTGAGGCGATAGGATCCCCGCGTACAGTCGCTAAGGGCTCTGTTCCAAGAAGTCGGCAAATCGCGCCAAGCTTATTGCTTGGCGCTGCGGGCATCGAGGACACAGCAACACGGCCCCGCCCACTATATCGATGAGGCCTTCGTTCGGCCGCGCCGTGAACTGGCAAGAGCAGGCCAAGCACCGGCAGATCACCTTGGTTACCTGCAGCAGCCTGCCGCTCACATCTTCCTGTCCTGACACGTCGCGAAGAAGGAACATCCCTGTATCGGCCACGCTGCGAACTCCTGGCGTGCGCGATCGCTGCCTTGGCAGAGATACTACTACACCTTGCTGAATTCGTTAGTTTTACACGTAGTGGTGACTGACCGACGCAGGTCGCCGGCGCACTTATGCAAGCGGATTCGGGCAAATTGACGATTCCGTCAGATCGCCGATGTAGCGCTTAACAATTGCCTCGCCGAACGATTCAGCCGGTGAACGCTCCCTTGTCGCAGCCTTTGCGACCGCCGGCCGTATCCTTCCGGCCATGCTTCCCATGCACGGCTATCAAGGTTTCCGCACCGCACCACCACCCTCCGGCTGGGTCCAGCTGAGGGACACATGGGTGCTGTGGTGGAGTGGCCGGCAGATCGCCCAGGTTTCGCCGGCGAAGGAGCGCGGGGTGCGTGTGCACCTCGATGCCCGGAAGATGTGGCAGACCAAGGATGTATGGGCGGCGAGCGTCGAGCAGGGTAAGCGCTACGCCGAGCGCTGGTGCGCGGCCAGGCTCTATCCCGAGATGCGCTTGCGAGCCGCTGTGGCTCGTATGGTGGACGACACCCCGAGAGAACCTCTACCGCCGCTGCCAGCCCTGCCGCCGACCCCCGAACAGCTGCAGCAGGCGCGGCGTCTGGCCGAGGCGGGGGCGAAGGAGCTGGAGCGGGTCAAGGAAGCGCTGGCGCCGCGCAGGCCGCCGGCGGTGACCAAGCCCAGGGCGAAGGACCCGATGAAGGCTTGGGTAAGGGCGGGACGAGAACAGGTGATTCCTCGCTATTGAGACTCGTTGTCTCGAGGCGAGTCAGGTACAGCGGAGGCGTGGTTGCTGTCGTAGATCTCGCGGCAGTGTCGGAACTCCTCGGCGTGCTGCACGACCCAAGTCCACATGGGGATCATCAGAACTAGAAGGTCTTTGCCCAGCGGGGTGATGCTGTATTCAACGCGAGGGGGAACTTCTCGGAAATCGTGTCGGTAGATCAAGCCGTCCCTTTCCAGCTGGCGGAGGGTGCGTGTCAGCATGCGCTGGGTTATTCCCTTCATCCTCCGCGCAACATCGGCGTGACGAAGTGTTCCGTAAACGCCCAAGGCATGAATGATGCCAAGCGACCAGCGGCTGCCAGCGTGCGCAAGAACCTCGCGCCGTAGGCCGTCGTCGTCCGCGCTCATGCCGTCGCATATCGATTGGGAATGCCGCAGGAGCTCGTCAGAACTCATGAACGGTACGGTCGGTATCATCGGTGTGCCTTCTTACGTCGCGATGAGGAGGGGGCCAGAATCGCCGCCATCGTACACACACATGGTGGTTTGAATGTCTACCCCGATCCAATCCCGCGCGATCCTGGTCCTGGGTGCCGGTGAGCTCGGAATGCCAGTTATTCGGAATCTCGCCCGTCTAGGGAAGGAGCACGGCGCAAGCATCAGCGTGATGCTCCGATCCGCTTCCATTGCTTCGGACTCACCTGAGAAGCGCGTTGTGGTTGATGAAATCCGCTCGCTGGGTGTGGCCATTGTTTCTGGCGACCTGGTGGCTGCCACTGTGGACGAGTTGGCGGCCGTGTTCTCCAAGTACGACACCGTGATTGGCTGCACGGGTTACGCGGCTGGCCGCGACACGCCGATGAAGGTCGCGCGTGCTGCAGTGAAGTCGGGTATCCCGAGGTACTTCCCTTGGCAGTTCGGTGTGGACTTCGACGCAATCGGGCGCGGTGGCCCGCAGGATCTGTTCGATGCCCAGCTCGATGTGCGCGACTATCTGCGTTCGCAGTCCGCGATGGACTGGGTTGTCATTTCCACCGGGATGTTCACAAGCTATCTTTTCGAGCCCGAATTTGGTGTCATCGATCTTAAGGGCAAGAGGGTGAATGCCCTGGGTTCGCCGACTAACGCTGTGACGCTCACCACGCCGGATGACATTGGCGCAATGACCGCTCAGATCGTCTTCCATACGCCCGCGATTCGCAACGAGATCGTCTATCTTGCGGGTGACACGATTCGGTATGAAGCGCTGCCGGCCATGTTGGAAGAACAATTTGGCAGCCCCTTCGACTTCGCTGTGTGGGACGTTCCGCGATTGATGCGGGAGCTGGCAGACGACCCGTCGAATATGATCAAGAAGTACCGCGCTGCCTTCGCTCAGGGCAGGGGCGTATCTTGGGGAATGGAAAAGACCTTCAACGCGAAGACCGGAGCGAAGCTGGAAAGCGTCAGGGACTGGATGAGGGCCAACCTCACTACCTCGTAGGCGTTGCTGGCTTCTAAGAAGGGCACCGGGATCCGGTGCCTTTTCTTTTGGGCATGGCGTGGCCGTGGCCTCGCAGCTGCAGCCGGCCCGGCACCTGGCCGAGGCGGGGGACAAGAGAGCTGGAGCGGGTCAAGGAAGCGCTGGAGCCGTGCCGACCGCCAGCAGTGACCCAGCCCAAGCGAAGGATCCGACGGAGGTGGGGGTGAGAGCAGGGTGCTCGAAGCTAGGTCGCGACCAGCATCCGAGGGATCTAAGAAGTCTTTGATGAAAGCTAAGCTTATCCGGGCAGCTTAGGAAGAGGTGGCAGGGGCGGCATCGGAGCGGACGACGCAGCCATGGGCTTGGGCGGCAACGGAAGAGCTTTCGGTGCGGCGGGCGGCACGTTCCAAGCTGTCTTAAAGCCCAAGCTCTGCATCATTTGGAAGGGAGTGCAGCAAGCGACTCCAACTGAAGCGCATGCGTCAGGCAGCTTCCTGTTGTGAGGCGCTGCGTTGGGTCGGCTAACTTCATGCGTTACTACGCAGCGATTGGTCGGATCCTTCAACGCATGCGCAACCAGAAAAGGATCTTGTCCAATCATCTGGAGCTGCACTTCATTCAGTGTCAGAGAATACCCCTTCTCCATCACTGCTCTAACCAATGGTGCAGTAACCGAGTCTGCAAGAAGGATGGCGTCCTTATTTTGCTTTTCGCTGGCCCAAGCAAAAAGCTCATCTTTCTCAGAGTTATTGGAGCCATCCTTTATCTCTTGGAAGATCTCCAAGGGCATCTTGATGTTTCCATTGCTTCCGTGGTGATGGAGCCAAGACCAGAATTCCGGAACCCACGAGTGGCGGAAGTAAGTATTCGCAGCTTGCATCACGACGTTTGCATCGACCAGATAGATCATCAGGCGGCCCTTCCATTTGCCGTATTCAAGAGCGGATACACGCTGCGCGGCGCCACTCCAAGGATCTTTGCGGCCTTCGACGGGCTGAGGCTTCCCTCCATTACCCCACGGTAGGTGGTTTCTACTAGCGCCTTCCCGAGTCTGTGGCGGCGCACAACGTAGAAGTTCGGGCCGCCATCTTTTGCTTTCTCTTTCCGAGCGTCCTTTTCAGTCTGCTTTTGACGTCGCCATTCGACGCGCATATGTTCCGCAATGCCGGTCCAGGATTCTTCGGAGATCCTTCCCGCCTGAAAAGCGCGGAATGCGACGAGCGTTGTACTGATGTTGCGCGCCGCCGCAAACGCAGACATGGCATCAGCTAGATCGCTAGGAGCATTGCTGGCCGGTAGGGACAAGGAAGATACTTCCTCTGCCGAAAGCAGGAACGTACTGGCTACCTCATTGCAAAATCTCTCGGACGCAATCTCTGTGCTCAACGTACTAATGCCGGACTCGCCAAGCCAAAGATGAGAAATTTCATGCAGCAGCGTGAAGCTCCACGCGCTCTTGGCGTCTTGGCTGTTGATCACAACAAAAGGAGCGTAGGGGTCAGAAAGCGCGATTCCTCTGAATGCCCTGACATCGATATCGGTGTGGTGGGTGCCAAGATTGCTCAGTAGCACAACGTAAATGCCAATCGCCTCGAACTTTTCTCGCAGGTAGGAGAAAGCCTCTTCGGCATTTCTAGACCTCCTGAATTCGTCGCGATTAATGCCACTCCACTTAACAATGCTCGTTAGAACAGCCTCAACGGAGGCCGCGCCTTTTGAAGATCCCACAAATGCCAGTGGAGACTGGTCTTCTTCTTCAAGCAATGCACGGACAAGTGCCTGCCGCGTTTTCACGTCACGCATCAGAGAAGAAACGACGGGCTCATCTGCAGAACTTCGTTCTGGCAGTGTCCGGAAATCGTGCGAGGACCTGTCGGGCTCCGGTGGAGCTGGAAGATAAAAAGAGAGCAACGGTCTGCGGTACGCCCTGGCCATCCGCAGCAGCATAGCGTCCGAGGGTTCCTCCTCTCCGCTCTCAAGAGCGGTCAGGCGAACCAGCTTGGTAGCGCGCTTGGTGTCGTTCAGGGAAAGCTTCGACGCGGCAACATCCGGCGTCATTCCCGCCGTTTCGCGTGCCCATCTCAAAATTTCAGGATTCACCGACGGCATGGCCATCCTGGCGCGTGTGCTGTGGATGGCGCGATCTTACCCGGGCTCCTAGGCAAGCGCCAGTCCATGACGTTCAGGGCGGGGATTGAGCGTTTACACAGTATTCCGCCCACGCCGCCATGAGTGCCCTGCGCTTCTCCAGCATGGTTCCTCGCTTGTATGCAGCTTTTGCTTTATCGCGGATTCTGTGAGCTAGCGCGGCTTCCGAAAGATCGTCAGGAAAGTCAGTGGTTTCGCTAGCCCAATCTTTGAAGGTCGACCTGAACCCGTGAACGGTGATGTGGCCAAAGCCCATCCGCTTCAGCACGGCCAGCATGGCGTTCTCGCTGAGAGGCTCATTGCTGAGATCGTTGGGGAACAGCAGGTCTCGCTTCATGCGCTGCCGCGCGAGCGCCAGCGCAGGCTTGGAAAGCGGAACCGCATGCTCTACTTTGGCCTTCATCCGTTCACCTGGCACTGTCCACGTGCCGGCGTCCAAGTCGACCTCCCCGGGCGTAGCTCCCAGCGTCATTCCCGTCCGGGCCGCGGTGAGGATAGTGAACTCGAGGGCGCGGGCCGCTTCGCCGTGCCTGGACCGCAGGACAGCCATGAAGGTAGGAAGCTCGGCATACGGGAGAGCGGCAAAGTTCTCTACCTTGGTCACTGCGGTGGGTTTCGGCAAGATCACGGCCAAGTGCCCGCGCCAGCGCGCCGGGTTCTCCCCGCTGCGCTTTTTCTGCACGGTCATAGCATCAAGCACGGCCTCCATGCGTTGCCGTACGCGACTGGCGGTCTCTGTCTTGGTGGTCCAGATCGGCCGCAGCACGGCCAGGACATGCTCGGTCTCGATACGATCCACCCGCAGGTCTCCCAGGACAGGCTTGGCATACGTCTCTAGCGTGCTGGTCCACTGGCCGGCGTGCTTCGGATTGGTCCATCCTGCTTCGCGTTCCGCGATGTATGCAGTGGCGGCTTGCCAGAACGTCGGAAAGCTGGCCGTGGCGACGGCGGTAGCGCGCCTTCCGGCGAGTGGATTCTGGCCGGCCTGTACCATCTTCCTCGCGGCTCCAGCCGCCTCCCGCGCGTCGGCCAAGCCGATCACGTGCAGCGGGCCTAAGCCCATTTCTGGGCGCTTCCCCTCAAATCGAAACCTGAATACCCAGCTCTTGGCGCCGGACGCGGTCACCTGCAGATATAGGCCTCCACCATCTGGGTGGTAGCCTGGCTCGGTGATTGTGGCCACCCGTCTCGCCGTCAGGCGATTGATCTTCAATCCCATTTCCTACCCATCCATGTACCCGCCCAGCAAGCGCGGCTTGCCGCGAAGGCGTACGAACCAGACCGGATGGTGAAACGCAGCTGGCGCACCGGCTGAGACTGGTTTCACGGAGGCGAGCGAAAGCTAGGGAACCCCCTGAATTCAGACACTCTCTCCGCCAAGAATGCAAAAACGCCCCGAAAGGGGCGTTTGCATTTGTGCAGCAACGACACAATGTCGTCAGAACGCAGGCTCGATCACCGGAGAAGAATCAACCGTCGGATAGGAAAGCCGATACTTCCGCGTGGTGTCCACATCCACGAGGATCTCGATGGAGCGTTGCCTGGCGATCGCAGCCTTGGTCACGCCCAGCGCGCACAGGCAGGAGGCCTCAAGCACCGTTGCGGTCATCAGATGCCGACCTGGCTTCAAGGCAAACGTCACCGTTTCAGCAGTGTTGAGATGGGCGGCCATCTTTTCGTCAACCATGACGCCCACGGCGCGCATTCCGTTGATCGCACCTATGCGGTTCTGCGATACATGCTTCCCTCCCTGTAGAAAAGACCTGTCCCAGCGCGAAAGCTCGCTCTGTTGGCGCGACTTTACAGGAAGCTGAGGTACCCTCGTCCATGGCTCTACAGGAACGTCGGTTTTCGCCAGCAGGTCGCCTTAAGTAACTCTGAGTTTGACTATCAGATGGGTGTTTCGCTGATGAATTCTGCCGGGAGGGGTATCGATCCACACCGCCTTCGAATGACTGCATTCAGCCCATGCGCATCGCCGCTTGCGTCTGCTCCTGGGCGTGGTCGTGCTGCGCGACCTGCTGAGCCTGCGAAACTTGCTCGACCTTGGCAAGCGAATGCTCTACGGGCGTGTTGACCGCCTCGCTGACCGCCACCGATGCGCGCAGGTGTGCCGGGTTGTTGAGTTCGCCCTGCACGACGAACATGCGCGGGCCAGACTCGTTGCTGGGCGGGTTGCCCAGTACCACATGATCCACGCGCTCCAGGCGGTTGCTCTTGGCCGTTACCAGCAAGCTGGCTGTTACCCGCTCACTGGTTTCATCGAAGCTGCGCCCGTGCTTGGCATCCACGGCGGATACGCCGTCGCGAATCTGCCGGTAGAGCGAATGGTCGGGGTGGCCTTCCTTCCTGGGATCCAAGCCTGCCTTGTCCAAGGTGGATTCGATGCTTTGCTGCAACGGGCTCTTGGGAGAGAAGCCCGGATTGCTGAGAGAGGGAGAGCCCTTGTCAGTTGCGTCCTGTGCCATTCGCTCACCGGGTTTGAGCGCAATGCGGGGCTGCTGCTCCGCTTCGGCCTCGCGGCGAGCGTATGCGCCTGCATCCTCGGTGCCACGCAGGTAATTGATCCCGTCGCGCAGGAGGCCAGGTCCACCGCCTGCAAGCACCGTGACTCCCGCGCGCAGTTGATGGATGTCACTGCGATAGTCGGCAATCCGGCGCAGGTCTTCAGGATCTGTAACCCGGGCATTGGGGTCATCCAACACGGACTGCACTGGCCCCTTGTCGGTCATGCGGTCAAGGAAATGAACCATTCGATGGGAGTCACCCAGCTGGACCGCCACGGCAGCGGAGATGGCGTGGCCGCTCCTCAATCCGGGTGCTATGAGGGACGCGACGCGTTGGCCCTGCTCGGCATTGCGAAGAACCTCGAGTTCCTTCGGGAGCGCGTACATCTCAACCTTGCCGTAGTGCGGGCCGCCAGCGCTGACCAGGTCGCCTGCCATCACATGGTTGGTGAAGGGCGCCGCATTGGCGGGTTGGCCTTCGGGCATGCGGTACGCCAACCCGGCAGCACCGTAAGGATTGAAGGCATCGCCAGGGAGGTTGTAATGGTGTGCAGTGATCTGTGCGAGCGCGCCACCCAGTGAATGGCCGGTGACGTACACTGGGCCATCTCCATTTTCTTCAGCCTGTTTGACCGCCTGTTTGGTCAATGCAAGGGCATCGCCGAGCTGCGCGTTGACTTTAGCGGTGACCATCGCAGCGTCGATGCCGCCGTCAATCAATGCCTGCCGATCGAACTCAGTGCCTCGATGGGCGACGATGATCTCCTTGGACTCAATGTTGCGATACACGGTCCCTTGATATCCGGTGCTGGAATTCCGTGTGGCCAGGACCTCGTACTCGATTCCCGCAATGGTGACAAAGTCGCCGTCTGAAGAAGGGGTTTCGTAGGCTGCGTTTGAGAGTGTAGCGTTCGTTATTGGATTCATGGAACGTCTCCTTCAATCCTTTGGGAGATCTCTACAGGAAAATATTTCTGGCGTTCATCCTGTGTGAGCTTCTGGAACAGAGTGTGGGACTTGCTGTTCGCTCGCTCAGGTGTCTGCCCTGGGAACACGGGTTTTAGTGCCTTCTCTACGTATGTAATGGCGCGTCCTTCAACTTCGATCTTTGGGAAGAACGCGGGAACAGAGGCTTTGATTGATCGGCCGTCGACGATGAGGGCGAACGAGGCCTGTACGAAGCTTGGCGTCCATCTGCATGGTCCGCGCCCGTAATAGTCAGCAACCTCCATTGCATCTTTGAACACTGTGCTGCGGAACTCGGTTGCACTGACGCGTTGCACCGGAAACTCAACTGACTGCCGTTGCGGGGCGTACTGCACGCCCTCGTAGTTGTTGATCGGCGGGAGGCAGAGCGGGTCTATCTCGTAGGAGACGAGGACCGTGGGAATTGGCATCTCCACGGGAGCATCGTCCACCCGGATCACAATCGGCAGCGCATCCTTGGGGGCGGGATTCTCGCGATAGACCGGGTATGAGCGTTCCTTGTTGCAGCCCGGAACGGCCAGGGTGATCAACGCGATCAATGCCACGTGTGGAAGAGCTGGAAGAAATTTCAGCATGAGCGGTCCATGTCGCTGATTGAAGTACTACGGGGGTAGGCTTGTACAGGGCGACTACGGAGCGTGGTTCTCAAAGCGTGAAACCGCAGACAGGGCTTGCCTGATCGCTTGTGGGCCCGACACGGGGTTCCGTTGTGGGACACGGCGCCTTGCGCCAGACCTGGGGGCAGACGCGACAGCCCTAGTCTCGCTGACTGTTCATTTCCATGGCCTTCATCCATCCGACCCGATGATTCGGGGCTTTGCGAGACGATGTTCACCGGCGCTCCATTGCTCTGCGTCATCTGACTATACGGCCCGCATCGGTTGGGCTCCAAGGTCTCGACCCTTCATGCCAAGGTATGAGCGCTGGATCACACATTCAGAATGCCTTACCCCATGGCTATTTTCCGATGGCGGCGCAGATGATTGAGGCGCGAGAGCCTGCGGAGCCATTCGGATGTCTACGGCAATGCGTACCCGCAGAAGTTGGCCCATTCCGTCATCATGCGGCGCCTCTTCACCAGCACTGAGCCTCGCTTGAAGGCGGCCTGGCCTTGTCGTAGATCTGGCGCGCTTGACGGTCTCGGACAGGACGTCCGGGGGCAAGGTAGAGCCCACCTGTCGCAGCGACCTACGAGCGGTCGCTGACGATTCAAGAGCGTTGGTTCAGGCGCCTTGAACCTTCCGCCCCTTGACGAGCCGCGCCGTGGCCAGGCCCAGCGCGACCAGTCCTGAGGCAATGGCCAGCCATAGCATCAGCAGTGAATTATCAGTATCTCCGGCGGCCACCGCCACGGACGGATCGTGGAGGTAATAGCGGATATCAATCTCCTCGGCCTCGTCGGAAGC
>Ga0213827_1000359_pt1 | contig 41128 bp, 32 predicted proteins | sample MC6MC0898MG_FD_180669 | JGI IMG/M metagenome (GOLD analysis project Ga0213827, IMG submission 180669) | Enriched soil aggregate microbial communities from Iowa State University, Ames, United States - MC6-MC0898-MG | ecosystem: Environmental > Terrestrial > Soil > Unclassified | place: USA: Iowa...
TTATGCAAGACCACGCCGTCGCCCGAGATCACGATGCCGTGCCCGCCGTTACCTCCCGAGCCTCCCGCGCCCCCCACGATACCGCCTCGTCCACCGCCCCCGCCGCCGCCACCACCGCCGCCGGGCGCCCCTTCAATGTCGTCATAGGTCGTATAGGACGTCGTGATATCCAGGGCGGTAATACCATCCCCGCCGTCCCCGCCCCTGCCGCCATTGGCAGTCCCGCCGACGCCGCCCGTCCCCGCCTCACCAACGATCAGCGCATGCGCGGCGGGATGCGGGGACATGCCCAGAGAGATCAAAGACAGGCCAAGACAAAGCTTGAACGCAATACCGCGCGCTTTGTCTATTCGATTTCGAGTCGCATCCGCATGTCGCAACGCCAAGCAAGAATCCGTGTGCATCATTGGTTCATCCTGGGTGTGGATTCACGCGCGGCTTCACGAATTCGATTGCGCCTGGCGCGTAGGGCCGCGCCAGGCAAAATCATCTGCTTGAGGTTTCAAGAACGTGGAACACCGGGCTTGCCGGCTGCGCGCTGAATAATCCGATTAATCACATCGCGCGACGAGGACTGCGGGTACTGAGCGTTTGCTGGAACCCTCTCGTCGGCGCGATCAGTGTTCCGTATGCGCGTCGGATTCGCGCAGAGTACCTTTACTCAGTTGACCTGCTCGCTTCCAAAATCATCACCAGCCCTCGTAGAATCCGACGGATCCGAGAGCGGCCGACGCAGGCACGTCGGCCGTTCCAGGATGGATCGTGCAAGACGAGGATCCGCTAATGCTAGAAAAGGTGCTTGATCCCCATCGAGCCACCCACCGCGCGCAAGCCCGATGCGCCGCCCAATCCCTGCTCGGCGTTCAGTTGCACATTGACGAACGTGTTCTTGCCCGCCCGCCGGTCGTAACCCGCCGACAGCCCCACGCGCGATCCGTCCAGTTTGTTCTCAAAGGCGATGTCGCCCTGCGTCAGCGTCTGGTATTCGCTGGACGACTTCCCCAGCGTGTGCCGATAACTCAGCATCAGCCAACCGTGGTTCCGTGCGTCGTCCTGTTCGCCCCAGGCTTTTGACAGCTTCAGGCTTACGCGCGAATGCAGCGCATGCGATGCCGGCAGCGCAACCTGACCGAGGTCGTCATCGCCGTCGCGCAGCTTGACGTGCTGGACCATCACCTGCGCCTGCGGTTCGAGTCGAAGCCCACTAGACGCATCGCCAATGTCGAACGCCTTGCCTGCTTCGGCCGACAGCGCCGCGCCCCAGCCCGACGTTCGCATCGACATGCCGTCCGCGCCGTTCGATTGGGTCTTGACGCCAAAACGGCTGAATTGCGTGACGACGTCGACGTACCCGCCCTTGCCATCCATCATCGTGTAATACGCACCCAAGCCATACATCGTCTGGTCGCTGCGGCCGGCATCGATCGTCGAACGCGTGGAGGCCTGATAGTGATCCACGTCGGCGCGGGAAACCAATGCGGTGCCGAACACGCCCAGACTGTTGCGGCGGATACCCTTGTTGGTCACGAACAGGTCCGTGCCCACCTGCAGGCCGCCCAGCGTCGTGCGGCTTCCAACTTGCGACTGCAGGATGCCGCGCGAAGCGCCATCGCGGTTCTCCCATCCGCCCAGCGTTCTGGCCCAGGCATACGGGTACACCTTACGGGCCAGCGTTTCGGTCGCGCCCATGCGCTCGTTGAAGGTGCCCACCGCCAGCTCGGACTGCCGCAGCGCTTGCCCGCCAAGCTGCGAGTACATGGAGACCTCGGGGCGGACCTCGCTGATCAAGTACCAGTTGTTGGCAAGTGCCGGCGAGCCATCCTGCGCGCCATGCGACAGCACATAGCGGAACGCACCGCCTCGCGGAGCCTGACCGGGCGTCAGCTGGAACGCGTTGTCCGTGCTGGCGCCCGCCTTGACCACCAGAAAGCCGTTTCCGTGAAGCGGATCGCCGAAGCCGCTGTCGGTATTGAGCGTCAGATTCGTCAGCCCCGTCGCCCCCGCGTGCAAGGTCAGGTAATCCACGGTGCCGGCCGAGGTCGGAATCATGTGCATCTGCACTTCACCGCCGCCACCCGCCAGATTGTCGGCGGTGAACGTGCGGCCGATGGCATCGTGGGTCCACTCGGCGGGCGGCGCAAACGCGACGCTGCCTTCAAGCCGAAGCGCGTTGACGGTGCTGAGGTTGTTGGCTTGCGCGGGAGTGGAAGCGGGATTGGAAGCATCGGTCAGGATGTTCCAACGGCTGGTCGCGTCGATGGAAAGATTCGGTCCATCCACCCAACCGACAAGCCGTGCGCCGTTGGCCAATCCGAGGCCGGCATCGCTCGCCCCAACGACCCGGGCAACCGCGAGATCGGCATGACCCAAGGACGTGCCATCGATGACCAGCGTGCCGTTATCCACCCGCGTGATGCCGGTGTAGGTAAGCGACCCGGTCAGCGTGGTCGTTCCCGAGCCCGCCTGCAGCAAATCGCCCGTACCCGATATGGCGTTGGACAGGATGACTGCGTCGGCGCGGTCGATGGCCAGAACGGCGTTGTTCTCGATCGCGCCCGCGCCCAATGATCCGACGGTCTGGCCCGAGCCCAGTTGCAGCACGCCGTCGTCGATCAGCGTTGCGCCGGCGAATGCATTGTCGCTGTCGATGATCCACGTGCCCGAACCGGTTTTGGTCAGCATGCCCGATCCGGTGATCGCGCCCTGCATCACAGAGACCGTCCCGTCCGCCGTGCGGATCGCGCCATCTCCCGCGAACTGCATATCGCGCTGCGAGGTGACGCTGGCGTCCACCTGCAATCCGCCGCCGCTGAATGTGAGAGCCCCGGTCGCGTCGCCCAGGCTGGCGTCGTCGGCAATCGCGAGCCACCCGCCCGACAGCGTCCAAGGCGTGAGGGCTTGCCCGGGCGTGCCTGTCAGTATCCAGGTTCCAGTTGAGGTTTTTTCGAAGGCGTTGAAGCCCAGGTACTGGGCCTGCGCACCGCTACCGATCAGACTGACGTCAAAGGCCTGCGCCGCGCCGCCGTCCAACGTCAGCGTATTCTTGCCGCCGGACTCCGTGGCGTCGATCAGACCGTTGATTTCGCTGCCGGCTTGCAAAACCAGCGTGGAATCGCGCGCGGTGGCTGAGTACTTGATGGCGGTGTTCTGGTTCGCCGGCCCCTGCGAGATCGTGCCTGAATTGATGATCACGGAGTTGGCGCCGGTGACGTGGACACCATTACCGCTATTGCCGCCAGCGCCACCAGGAGGCCCGCCGGCGAATCCAGACCCTCGCCCGCCGTTGCCGCCAGATCCACCGGCCGCGCCGCCGCCTCCGCCGCCCCCGCCCCATCCTTCCAATGCCGTTCCTGGATTTGCTCGGCCACCGTCGACGCCGGACTCACCGCCAGCCATACCGCCTGATCCGCCTACACCCGGACTTTGGCTCTGGAATAACCCCTGGCCCGCCGACCCGCCGTTGGTGTAGGTGCCGCCACCACCGCCTCCGCCACCGGCATACGGAGAAGTCCCCGGGACGTCGCCGCCACCTGGCGTGCCATTTTCACCCCCATTGCCGCCGTTTCCGCCGTAACCCGTTCCATCGATCCCGCCGGGATTGATATCCGCACCGCCTCCGCCGCCACCGCCCGCCCCGCCGCCTTCTCCTCCGGAGCCATCACCACCGCGACCGCCGTTGCTGACCGCGCCCTCGCTGTAGCTACCGCCCCCCCCGCCCCCGCCGCCGCCGCCCTTGCCGCCGCTGATCGAATAGCCGTCGTTATGCAGGACCACGCCGTCGCCAGAGATCACGATGCCGTGCCCACCGTTCCCGCCCGCGCCGCCCCCGCCGCCGTCAAAGTTTCCCGGCCCGCCGCCACCGCCACCGCCGCCTCCGCCGCCCGGCGCGCCTTCAATGTCGTCATAGGTCGTATACGACGTGGTGAGATCCAGGGCGGCAAAACCATCCCCGCCATCGCCGCCATTGCCGCCATTGGCAGCCCCGCCTACGCCGCCCACCCCCGCCTCGCCGACGATCAAGGCACGCGCCGCGGGATGCGGGGACATGCCGAGAGAGATCAAAGACAGGCCAAAACAAAGCTTCACCGCCATACCGCGCGCCTTGTCGATTCGATTCGAGATCGAGTCCGCATGTCGCAACGCCAAGCAAGAATCCGTATGCATCGTTGGTTCATCCTGGGTGGTGGATTCACGCGCGGCTTCACGAACTCGATTGCACCTGAAGCACAGAGGACGCTCCAGGCAGAATCGTGATCTTGATCTCGAAGAAGGTGGAACACCGGCGTCGCCGGTCGCGCGTTTGAGTAATCCGGTTAATCACATCGAGCGACGGCTGCACGCGGCAAAGCGTTCGAGCCTGTGTCGTCGGTGTCTCAGATTCTCTTTATGCGCCCCGGCTTTACCCAGAGTAGGAGTACTCGGAAAGCGCGGCAGCCTTCATAAGAATCAGTTGCCGGGGAAAATCAGACGAACGCTATGGCGCATATTGCGAGACCGTGCCAGCGATCCGGCGAGTCACTTCATGCAAGGTTGCTAGAACAGATATTTCACCCCCACCGAGCCGGCCACCGCCCGCAACCCTGACGTGCTGCCCATGCCCTGTTCGGCATGCACCTGCACATTGACGAAGGTGTTCCTGCCCGCGCGCCGGTCATAGCCCGCCGCCAGGCCGACGCGCGATCCATCCAGATCGTTGTCGAATGGGATGTCGCCCTGCGTCGCGGAGGGATACGAGCTGGAGGACTTTCCCCGCGTGTGCAGATAGCTCAGCATCAGCCAGCCGTGGCTTTGCGTCTGGGCTTGCGCACCCCAGACTTTCGATAGCTTCAGACTCACACGCGAATGCAGCGCGTGCAGTCCCGGCAGCGCAACCCGGCCCACGCTGTCTTCAGCATCGCGCAATTTGACGTGCTGGACCATCACCTGGGCTTGCGGTTCAATGCGCAGACCGCTGCCGTCGCGAATATCGAAGGCCTTGCCGGCTTCGGCCGACAGCGCGGCGCCCCATCCGGATGTCTGCAGGGATGTGCCATGCGCACCGCGCGATTGCGTCTTCACGCCGTACCGGCTGACCTGTGCGACGAAATCGGCGTAACCGCCCTTGCCGTCCATCAACGTGTAGTAAGCGCCCAGGCCATACAGGGTTTGATCGCTGCGGCCGGCATCCACCGTCGATCGCGTGGATGCCTGATAGTGCGCCACGTCGTTACGGGAAGCCATTGCCGTTCCAAACACGCCCACGCTCCGGCGGCCGATACCTTTGCTGGCCACGAACAAGTCCGTTCCCACCTGCAGTCCGGCCACCCGCGAATCCACGGCGACGTTCGCTTGCCGGACCCCCAGGGGCGCGCCATCGCGGCGCTCCAGGACGCCAAGCGACCGCGCCCAGGCATAGGGGTAGACCGTTCGCGACAACGTTTCGGTTGATCCCATCCGTTCGTTGAACGACCCTACCGCCACCTCGGACTGCCGCAAGGCCTGATTGCCCAACTGCGAGTAGATGGACACCTCGGGGCGGATATCGCTGAACAGATACCAGTTGTTGGCCAGCGCCGCTGCGCCGTCTCTCGCGCCTCGCACCAAGCCGTAATTGAACGCGCCCGACTGCGTGGGTTGTCCGGGGGTTTGTTGAAATGCATGTTCGGTGCTGGCGCCAGCCTTGACCACCAGCAACCCGTCGCCGGCCAACGGATCTCCGAAGCCGCCCGGCGTGATGAGCTTCAGGTAGGTCAACCCCGTGGCGCCCTGGGTCAGCGTCAGGTGATCCGCGGCACCGGTCGGGTTCACGTGCAGTTGCACTTCGCCACCGCCGCCCACCAGGTCGTTGGCGGTGAACGTGCGGCCGGCATGATTGTTGGCATCTTCGGTGGGCCGTGAAAAGGCGATGCTGCCAGCAAGCTGAAGTGAGTTGACCCTGCTGAGGTTGTTGCCCTGCGCGGCAGCGGTGGCATCGGTCAGGACGTTCCATCGGCTCGTCGCATCGATGACGAGGTTCGGTCCGTCCATCTGGCCGTCGAGCCTGGCACCGTTCGCAAGGCTCAATGTCGCATTGCTGGCGCCGGCAACGCTGGCGGCCGCTTGATCGGCCTGGCCGAGGGCCGTGCCATGGATGACCAGCATGCCCTCGTCGACACGCGTAACGCCGGTATGCGTGAGCGGCCCCGCCGCCGTGGCGTTGGCCGTTTCGGTACCGCTACCCAGGATGATCCATGTGCCGGGCCCTGTCTTGGTGAGGCTGCCCGCGCCGCTGATCGTGCCCTGCATCACGGACACGGTGCCGACGGCCGTGTGGACCGCGCCATCGCCGCGCAACTGGAAATCGCGCTGCGACGTGATGCTGGCGTTCAGTTGCAGCCCGCCGCCGTCAAAGGTAAGGCCGCCAGCCGTGTCCCCCAGGGCGGCATCGTCCGTGATCGCCAGCCATCCCCCGAAGAGCGTCCAGGGCGTGAGCGCCAGGGCGGGCGAACCCGTCAACGCCCACATGCCGTGAGACGTCTTCTCGAATGCGTTAAAGCCCAGATACTGACCCTGCGCGCCGTGGCCGATCGTGCCCACATCAAACGCAAGCGCGGCCCCGCCATCCAGGACGAGCGTGTTTGTGCCGCTTGATTCGGAGGCATCGACAAGCCCGTGAATCAGGCTGCCGTCACGGAGCATCAAGGTCGAATTGCTGGCGGTGGCCGCGTACTTGATGGCGGTGTCCTGATTGACCGGCCCCGCCATGATGGAACCCGAGTTGATGATGACGGAACTGGCCCCCGTGACGTGGACACTGTGATTGCTGCTGCCGGCCGCGCCGCCTGCGTTCGTGTCGAAACGCGAGAACGGCCCGCCGCCACCGCCTGCGCCACCTGGCGCGCCTCCGCCTCCGCCGCCGGCACCGGAGCCTTCGAACGGCACGGCATCGCCTCCCGTGACGCTGGGCGCTGCGCCGGCCTCGCCGCCCAATCCGCCCACCCCCGGGGTCTGTACCAGCCACGTGAATCCGCCCGCGGCGCCGCCGTTGGTCAAGGTGCCACCGCCGCCGCCACCTCCGCCCGCCCAGGATCTGCCGATGTCGCCCCCGATGCCATCCTGGCCGTCGTATCCGCCGTTGCCGCCGTCTCCCCCGAAAGCGGTTCGAATGTATGCCGCGCCTCCTCCGCCCCCGCCGGCGGCGCCGCCAATGCCCGTGGAACCGTCGCCTCCGCGACCGCCGTCCGGTTCCACGGTGTGATAGAAGGTGGAGCCGCCTCCGCCTCCGCCGCCACCGCCCTTGCCGCCGCGGATCGACCAGCCGTCGTTGTGCAATACCACCTCGTCGCCTGAGATGACGACGCCGACTCCGCCGTCCCCGCCGGCACCGCCAGCGCCCCCCATGGAGTGGCCATGCCCGCCGCCGCCGCCTCCTCCGCCGCCGCCACCGGCCCCGCCCTCGACGTCGCCGACCGTCGTGTATGACGTCGTCAGGTCCAGGGCAGCGTGGCCGTTTGCACCGTCGCCGCCGCGCCCCCCATTTGGTGCGCCGCCAAGACCGCCGGCCCCCGACACGCCCACGACCGCGCCCAAGGCATCGGGATGGTGCGACACGTTGAAGGAAAGCAGCAGCAAGCCAAAGCTCAGCTTGATCGCGGTGGTTCTGGCATAGGGAAACAGCGTTGAGTCTGCGTGGCGCAGTGCCGCGCGGGAATCCTCGTGCATCAATCGATCTTCCTGGGTGTTGGGGTCACGCGCGGCTTCCCCATTTGCGTCGGTGTGATCGATTGTGTTCAAGCTCCCCAGACTTACCCAGAGCACGTTTACTCCGATGGCACGACCACTTTCATAAGAATCAACTGCCGCTTCGGAATCCGACCAGTCTCGATTGCGCGGGATTCAATAACGTGCCAGCCACCCCGGGGAGGTTTTCGGCGGCAATCGTGTCGTCATTCCTGCCACGATCAAAGCGCAAATTTGCATCTTGATGGCGCGATATTGCGCTACCGGAATGTCATGCCACGGTTACGCTGGAGCCTTCCGATCACCGAACTTCATTTCCACACCCTCCAGGAAAAAGCCATGACGACCCAAGCGAACTCGCTCGAAAAGAAAACCGCCTATTGGGGCGTGCCGTGGGAGGACGCCTATGGCTATGCGCAGGCAGTGCAGGTGGGCAGCGAAATCTATGTGTCCGGCCAGCTCAACCATGACCCGGACGGCAACCTGATCGCGCCGGCCGAACTGGACGAGCAAGGCAAGCCGCGCGACTTTTCCACAATGGAAGCGCAGATGCGCGCGACCTACGAAAACCTGGCGGTGCTGCTCGGCAAGTTTGGCGCCACGCTGGATAACGTCGTGGAAGAAACGCTGTACGTGCTGGACGTGGATGCGGCCTTTGCCGCCGCGGGCAAGGTGCGCAAGGCGGCCTACGGCACCGACCGTCCGCAAGTGGCCAGCAACCTGATCGGCGTATCCCGTCTGGCGATGCCCCCGCAATTGATCGAGATCGCTTGCAAGGCCATCCTGCGTCCCAAGGATGCCGGCTGACCAGACGTTATGGCTTGGCGGGGTGGAGGGCCAGGCGGCCCTCGATCAACGCCTTCTGCTTGGCCACGGCCGCTGCGCAAAAGCGCATGAAGGCCTGAACGCGGCGGGATCCGCGGATGTCTGGATGCGTGAGCAGCCAAAGCTCATCCTGAAGCTCGGGCACGACGGGGCCGACGCGCACCACATCGGCCATCGTGTCACCCAGCATGCAGGGCAGGTAACCCATGCCCAGGCCGGCCGAGATCCCCGCGCTGACGGCGGCAACCGAGTCCGAGCGGTATGCAATGCGGGATGGTGCCACGCGGGTGTCAAGATAGTGCGCGGCCTTGAGCCCGGACAGCCCGCCCGCGTAGGACACCCAATCCAGCTCGTAAAGGCGATCCGCGGCGGGCGCCTTGCGGCGAAATTGCCGGGCGGCCCCATAAGGCGCCCACGCGATGCCGGCCAATCTACGCCCCACCCAGCTCTCAGGCGGCCGCCGCGTTGCCCTAAGGGCAATGTCCGATTCGTCGCGCGCAAGATCCAGCGTGTCGTTGCCAACCAGCACCTCGATAGTCAACGAAGGATGCTCTGCCCTGAAATCGGCAATGATCGGGGTCAGGAAATACAAGAGAAGCGAATCGCTGGTGGCGACGCGAAGCGTGCCCTGCGGATCGTGCGCGGCGCCTGAAATGCGTCGGGCCACGCTGACGACATCAAGCTCGACGCGCTCGCTCAGGGCACGCAGTTCCATGCCTTCAGGCGTCAGCTTGTAGCCCGCGTGCCGCCGGTCGAACAAGGCGACGCCCAGCGCGGCTTCGGCGTGCGCCACGCGGCGCGACACCGTGGAGGCATTGATGCCCAGCTTCTCGGCCGCAATCGACCGATTGCCGCAGTCGCTCAGCGTCTTGATGATGCGCAGGTCATCCCACGACAACTGTTGCGGCGCGTCGCCCTGTCCGGCGGAGGGGCGATCGGCGTGCGTCTGAGTTTTGGCGGGTTTGGACTGCACGATGATTGGCGGATGTTCTTTCGCAGCGGATTAATGAGGATCGCCGGCAATCCTGCCCGCGCGATTTTTGCCACGGGTTTGCGCCCACGCCTTTCTATCCACAGTATTAGCGAAAACAAAAAAGGGCCCAAAAAGGGCCCGGAACAACGCACAGCTTTAATCAGTTGGCGCGCCCGACAGGAATCGAACCTGTATCAAGAGCTTCGGAAACTCTCATTCTATCCATTGAACTACGGGCGCAGCGCAAGGAGGCGGTATTGTACCCAGTTTTGCGCGTTCTGCATGAACTGGATCAAATCCTCCGGCAAACTCATCGAAAACCCGTCCTTTCTCATTGGACGATCGTCCATGACACCGTTATATAATCCAGCGTTTGCTTGCAGGCGGGCGTGAGTTGCCGCCGACTTGTGCAGTTCTGATTTTCTGTTGCCGCCGCCAGGCGCCCCCGGTACCCGTTAGCAGGATTTGGTCATGAGCAACGAGCAGGAACACATAGAAGAGCACTCCTCCCCCATCAAGACCCCGAAGCAACTGATCGTCACGATCGTCCTGGCTTTCGTGGTTCCCATCGCCATCATCATCCTTCTGGTGAACATGGTGGTCACCGGCACCAAGACCGGTGCCGGCTCGGACGCTTTGTCCGGCGAGGCCGTCGCCCGGCGGATCGCACCCGTTGCGGGATTCGAACTGGTCGACGCCAACGCGCCCAAGGTCTTCAAGACCGGCGAACAGGTCTTTGCCACCGTCTGTACGGCCTGTCACACCGCCGGCGTGGCTGGCGCACCCAAGCTGGGCGACAACGCCGCGTGGGCACCCTTCATCAAGGCTGGCTACGACGAGATGATGAAAGTCGCGCTGCACGGCAAGGGCGGCATGCCCGCCAAGGGCGGCAACCCGGCCCTGTCCGACTACGAAGTCGCGCGCGCCGTGGTGTACATGGCCAACAAGTCCGGCGCCTCGCTGCCGGAACCCGCGGCCCCCGCTGAAGAAGGCGCCAAGAAGGAAGGCGAAGCCGCAGCCGCGCCCGCCCCCCAAGCCGCTGCACCGGCCGCAGCAGCGCCGGCTGCCGCAGCGCCGGCTGCCGCAGCACCGGCTGCCGCAGCACCTGCCGCTGCCGCACCCGCTGCCCCGGCCCCCGCCCAACAGGCTGCCGCCGTCAATCCGGCCGGCGAAAAGCTCTACAAGACGGCCTGTTTCGCGTGCCACGCCACGGGTGTCGCCAATGCGCCCAAGTTCGGCGACAAGGCCGCCTGGGAGCCCTACATCAAGACCGGCATGGACGCCATGGTGAAGGTCGCCATGACGGGCAAGGGCGCAATGCCTCCCAAGGGCGGCGCCGCCAACGCCTCCGAAGAAGACATCCGCGCCGCCGTCCAATACATGGTGGACGCCGCCAAGTAATACCCCGCCGGCAAGACAGGCAACAAAAAGCCCCTTGATGATTCAAAGGGCTTTTTTGTGGCCGCAACTTCTTCATACGTTGAAAAGGTGTCTGACACCCGTTGAGACACCGCCGCACATTGACGACCATCTCGCCTGGGTGTCAGACACCTTGCCGTTGTTGAAAAGGTGTCTGGCACCCGTTGAGAGACCGCCGCACATTGACGACCATCTCGCCTGGGTGTCAGACACCTTGCCGTTGTTGAAAAGGTGTCTGACACCCGTTGAGAGACCGCCGCACATTGACGGCCATTTCGTCTGGGTGTCAGACACCTTGCCGTTCAGCGATCAGTCCGCCGTCGACTTCAGCAGCGACATGCCCAGTTGAACGCGGCGTTGCAGCCACAGGCTCGGACGGTAACGGGTGTCGCCCGTGACGCGCTGCATGCTCTTCAGGATTTCCAGGATGCGGTCGGCGCCCAGCTTGTCGCCCAGGGCCAGCGGGCCCGCGGGATAGCCCAGGCCCAGCGTCACGGCCAGGTCGATGTCTTCCGGCGTGGCGATCTTCTGCTGCGCGATGTCGCAGGCGATGTTCACGATGTGCGCCACGATGCGCTGCGCGATGAAGCCAGGCGAATCCTCGATCACCGTGACGGGCACGCCGTCGGCGGCCAGCAGTGCATGGGCGGCGTCACGCCACTTGTCCTCGGTGGCGGGCGAGACCATGATCGTGCGGCGCTTCGCGCCGTCGAACGCATACAGCGTATCCAGGCCGACCGTGCGGCCCGCGTTCAGGCCTTGCGCCGAGACGCTGGTGGACACGTCTTCGCCGAACGGCGTGACCAGGATCAGCGCATCGGCGTCAGGCGTGGAGCCTGTGACCAGCGTGCCGCCCAGCTTTTCAACCAGTGCGGACGCGCGGGCGTAGCCTTCGCCGTGCTTTGGGCTGACCCAGACTTTCAGGCCTTCGGGCAGCGCGGGCGCTGCCGCTTCGGCCGGCACCTGCTTCTGGCCGTCGGCATAGACGTAGAAGCCTTCACCCGCCTTGCGGCCGATCAGCCCGCCCGCCAGGCGCACGGTGGTGATCGGCGACGGGCGGAAGCGCGGCTCGTCGAAGAATTGGCGGTAGATGGATTCCATCACCGGATGCGAGACGTCGAGCGCGGTCAGGTCCAGCAGTTCGAACGGTCCCATGCGAAAGCCGGCCTGCTCGCGCATCACGGCATCGACCTGGGCGAAGGTGGCCACGGCCTCCTGCGCCACGCGCAGGCCTTCGGTATTCATGCCGCGGCCGGCGTGGTTGACGATAAAGCCGGGCATGTCCTTGGCGCGCACGGGCGTGTGGCCCATGCGGCGGGCCAGCTCGGCCAGGGCGTCGCCCACTTCCGGCGCGCTGCGCAGGCCATCGATGACTTCAACCACCTTCATCAGCGCAACCGGATTGAAGAAGTGATAGCCGGCCACGCGTTGCGGCCGCTTGCAGGCGGCCGCGATGGCGGTGATGGACAGGGACGAGGTGTTGGACGCCAGGATGCAGTCGTCGGCAACCACGCCTTCCAGCGCCGCGAAAAGGTCCCGCTTGACGTCCAGCCGCTCGACGATGGCCTCGACCACGAGCTGGCAGTTCGCCATGTCGGTCAGGGCGGTGGCCGATTCGACGCGTTCAAGGGCAGCTTGCGCGTCGGCCGCCGTCAGCTTGCCCTTCTGGGCCAGCTTCTCCCAAGTCTGGCGCAAGGATTCGCGCGCGGCCGCGATGGCGTCGGTGCTGGTGTCGTACAGACGCACGCGCAGGCCGGCCTGCGCCGCGATCTGCGCGATGCCGCGCCCCATGGCCCCGGCGCCCACGACGCCGATGGTTTGAATCTCCGTCATCAACTATCTCCTGCCTGTATTGGAATGAATCGTGCGCCTGGCGCGGCGCGGCATGCGCAGAAGGCGGCCAGGCCGCCTCGCGCGCGCGTCAGGACCGGCTCTGGGCCAGCGCCTGGATTTCTTCGGCCGACAGCCCCAGCTTTTCGGACAGGACCTGTTCGGTGTGCTCGCCCAGCATGGGCGGCGCGCGGCGGTACTCGACCGGACTGCCGGAAAACTTCAGCGGGCTGGCGGCCACGGGCACGGTGCCGGCAGCCGGATGGGGCAGCTCGCGCTTCATGTTGCGGGCCAGGACGTGGGGGTCTTCGTAGACCTGGTCCAGCGTGTTGATGGGACCGGCCGGCACGCCCACGCCTTCCAGCGCGGCAAGCCAGTGGTCGCGCTCGCCGGTGGCCATGCGTTCGGCCAGCAGCGGCACCAGTTCCTCGCGGTTCTTCACGCGCTGCGGATTGGTGGCAAAACGCGGGTCAGCGGACAGCTCGGGCAGGCCGATGGCGCCGCAGTAGTTGCGGAACTGACTGTCGTTGCCCACCGCCACGATGAGGTGACCGTCGCTGGCCGCGAACACCTGGTAGGGAACCAGGTTCTGGTGCGCGTTGCCGGCGCGGCGAGGGGCCACGCCGGAGGTCATGAAGTTCAGGTTCTGATTGGCCATCATGGCGACCTGGCAATCCAGCAGCGCCATGTCGATGTGCTGGCCCAGGCCGCTGCGCGCGCGTTCGTGCAGCGCGGCCAGGATGCCCACGGTGGAATACATGCCGGTCATCAGGTCGGCCACGGCCACGCCGGCCTTTTGCGGACCGCCGCCGGGCAGGTCGTCGCGCTCGCCCGTGATGCTCATCAGGCCGCCCATGCCCTGGATCATGAAGTCATAGCCGGGACGGCTGGCGTACGGGCCGGTCTGGCCGAAACCCGTGATCGAGCAGTAGATCAAGCGCGGGTTCAGTTCCTTCAGGCTCTCGTAGTCCAGGCCGTACTTGGAAAGCCCGCCGACCTTGAAGTTTTCCACCAGGATGTCGCTTTGCAGCGCCAGCTCGCGCACCAGCTCCGCGCCGCGCGGCGACGCGATGTCCAGCGCCACCGACATCTTGTTGCGGTTGGCCGACAGGTAGTACGCGGCTTCGGTGGTGTCGTGGCCCGCTTCGTCCTTCAGGTACGGAGGGCCCCAGGCGCGCGTGTCGTCGCCCGAGCCGGGCCGTTCGATCTTGATCACCTCGGCGCCGAGGTCGGCCAGGTTCTGGGTGCACCAGGGACCCGCCAGCACGCGGGTCAGATCCAGCACGCGTATGCCGGTGAGGGGAGCGGGACGTTGCGACATCGGTAATCTTTTCGCTAGAAAGGGAAATGAGAACTTCCGGCCCCGCGAGCAAGCGCCGGGCGGACTGGGATTCCGTCATGCCAGAAGGCGGCCCGCCGGGGCCGCCTTCCGATCAACATTCGTCAGACTGGATATTAGCCTCTCGAACGCGTTGGCCGGACCTCTGGCGGCGGAAAGATCAGGAATGCGCCTTGATGGTCTCGCGCGCGATCACCAGTTGCTGGATCTGCGAGGTGCCTTCAAAGATGCGGAACAGGCGCACGTCGCGGTAGAAGCGCTCCACCGCGTACTCGGACATGTAGCCCGCGCCGCCGTGGATCTGCACCGCGCGGTCGGCGACGCGGCCCACCATTTCGGTGGAGAAGAGCTTGCAGCAGGCGGCCTGCATGGTGGTGTTTTCGCCGCGGTCGCGCATGCGGGCAGCGTCCAACACCATGCAGCGGGCCGCGTAGAGCTCGGCCTGGCTGTCGGCGATCATCGCCTGGATGAGCTGGAATTCGGCGATGGGTTGGCCGAACTGCTTGCGCTCGGTGGCGTACTTCACGGCGTCGCGCAGCAGGCGGTCGGCGATGCCGACGCACAGCGCGGAAATATGCAGGCGGCCCTTGTCCAGCACGCGCATGGAGGTCCGGAAGCCGTTGCCCTCTTCCCCGCCCAGCAGCGCGCTGGCAGGCACGCGGCAGTTGTCGAACACGACGTCGCTGGTCAGCGCGCCGGCCTGGCCCATCTTCTTGTCCGGCTTGCCGATGATGAGGCCCGGCGTGCCGGCTTCGACCAGGAAGCACGAGATCGAATTGGCGCGGCGCTCAGGCGCGGTGCGCGCCATCACGGAGAACAGGCCGGCGATGGGCGCGTTGGTGATGTAGCGCTTGGTGCCGTTCAGCACATAGAAGTCGCCATCACGCTCGGCGGACAGGCGCAGCGCCATGGCGTCGGAACCGGCATCGGGCTCGGTCAGCGCGAAGGACCCGATGAGCTCGCCGCTGGCCAGCCTGGGCAGGTAGTTGGCGCGCTGTTCGTCGGTGCCGGCCAGGACGATGGCCTGCGAGCCGATGCCGATATTGGTGCCGGCCAGCGAGCGGAAGGCGGGCGAGGTCTGGCCCAGTTCAAAAACCACGCGGACCTCTTCTTCCATCGTCAGGCCCAAGCCGCCGAAGTCCGGCGAGATGGACAGGCCGAACAGGCCCAGGTCACGCATTTCGTTGACGATGTCCGGCGGCACTTCGCCGCTGGCGGCCAGTTCGTCCTCGGCGGGAATCAGGCGTTCGTGGACGAAGCGGCGGACGGCGTCGATCAGGAGGTTCAGGGTTTCGGTGTCGAGGGCCATGATGGAAGTCTCTTTGAGCGGATACAGGTCGGGGAATGGGTGTGGCGGCGGGCTCAGGCGCGCATGCCGCCCACCAGCAGATCGAAATAGCCGTCGGCGATGGACTCGGCGCTGTCGCCCTGGCCGGGCTTGTACCAGCGCACCATCCAGTTCAGCATCGACAGCACGGCGCGGCCGGTGGCGGCCACATCCAGCGGACGGAACGCGCCGTCGGCGACGCCCTGCGCGATGACCTCGCGCAACTGCTTTTCGTAGTTGTCGCGCAGGCGGGCGGCATCGTCGCGCTCGGAAAGCGCCATGCCGGAATAGCCGATCAGCATCGTCACGAACTGGGCGTGGTGCTGCTCGAAATACCGGGCATGCCCCACCATGAAGGCGCGCAGGCGGGCCGCCCCGCCCTCGGCGCCGGCCACATCGCGGCCGACGGTGTGCGTCAGGCCCTCCAGCACCTCGAGGATGATGGCGTCGTAGATGTCCTGCTTGGTGGGGTAATAGTGATAGATGGCCGCCTTGGACACACCGATGGCGCCGGCCAGGTCGGAAATCGAGCTGCCGTCGTAACCGCTGCGCGCGAACAGCTTGGCGGCTTCTTCCAGAATGCGTTCGCGCGGGGCGGCCAGAGTGGGCGGCCGGCCCGCGCGGGCACGTTTCTGAACGGGTTGGGGGGTGATGCCCATGGACGCCTTTGGCAGGGGCCGCGCGGGGGCCGGCGGGTTCTGGCGAACCGCAATTGACAGCCCTTCCGCGCATGCCGTTAAATAAAGATTAATTAATTACCGGACGGTCGGTAGGTAATTAATATACTCCAAAAACCTAGGACGAGACGACGCCCCATGCCCCATCCCCTCGTGACTGATTTGTATGGCCAGATGTCCCTGCCGGTCATCAGCGCCCCGATGTTCATCGTCTCCAATCCCAAGCTGGTCATCGCCCAGTGCACGAGCGGCATCGTGGGGTCATTTCCCGCGCTGAATGCGCGCCCGCAGACGCTCCTGACCGACTGGCTCGACGAAGTGCAGGCCGGCCTGGCGTCATACCGCGAGGCCAATCCCGGCGCCCGCGTCGCGCCGTTCGCCGTCAACCAGATCATCCACCAGTCCAACGACCGCCTGGAGCAGGACCTGGCCGTGTGCGCCAGCCACCGGGTGCCGCTCATCATCACCAGCCTGCGCGCCCCCGGCGACCTGGTGAAGGGCGTGCACGACTGGGGCGGCAAGGTCTTCCATGACGTCACCACGATCCGCCACGCCGAAAAGGCGCTGGAAGCCGGCGTCGATGGCCTGATTCTGGTGTGCGCGGGCGCGGGCGGCCATGCCGGCACGCTCAGCCCCTTCGCGCTGATTTCCGAGGTGCGCCGCTTCTACGACGGCCCCCTGATCCTGTCGGGCGCCATCACCTCGGGCGCGCACATCCTGGCCGCGCAAGCCATGGGCGCGGACTTCGCCTACATGGGCACGCGCTTCATCGCCAGCGAGGAAGCCAACGCCAGCGACGGCTACAAGTCCGCGATCGTCGAGGCCAGCGCGTCGGACATCCTGTACACGCCCTTCTTCACCGGCATTCCGGGCAACTATCTGAAAGCCAGCATCGCCGCCGCGGGCCTGGATCCGGCCAACCTGCCCGCGCCGGACACCGGCGCGTCCAATTTCGGGACCACCCGAGTCAAGCCCTGGAAGGACATCTGGGGCGCCGGCCAGGGTGTGGGCGGCATCGCTAGCGTCGAACCCACCCGCAAGATCGTCGACACGCTGCGGCATGAATACGCCGAGGCAAAGGCCCGCCTGGCCGCGGGACCGCACGCATGAGCGCCGGCCTGAAGGTGGCGCGGGATGGCGCCGTCCTCACGCTGACGATCGACCGCCAGGATCGCCGCAATGCGCTCGACACCGCCACCTATGCCGCGCTGACCGAGCAGATTTCGCTGGCCAGCGCGGACGTGGCGGTGTCGGCCGTCATCCTGACGGGCGCGGGCGAACACTTCACGGCGGGCAACGACCTGCGCGACTTTCAGGCCGAACGCGGAGCGGGCGACAGCGCCGGGCTGACGTTCCTGCGCGCGCTGACCACGGCCGACGTGCCGGTCATCGCCGCGGTCGAGGGCTACGCCATCGGCATCGGCGTGACGCTGCTGCAGCATTGCGATTTTGTCCACATCGGGGAAGGCGCGACCTTGCGCATGCCGTTTGTCGCCCTGGGGCTGTGTCCGGAAGGCGCGTCCAGCCTGCTGATGCCGCGCCTGGTGGGCCGGCGGGCAGCGCAATGGCTGATGCAGGGCAAGGCGTTTTCCGCCCAGGAGGCGGAGGACGCCGGCCTGGCTACGTCGGTCACGCCCAAGGGGCAGGCGATCGCCGCCGCACAGGCCACCGCCGCCGACCTGGCGCGCCAGCCGCCGGCCGCCCTGCGCCTGACCAAGGCCATGATGAAGCGGGCGGACCGCCAGGCCATCCAGGAGACGCTGGACTACGAAGCCCAGCAGTTCCGCGCCCGCCTGCAGACCGAAGAGGCGCAGGCGGCATTCGCCAAGTTCTTCAAGAAATAACGCGTCAGAACGGCGAGTCGGGCCGGAAGTTCGGCGCCCGGCGTTCGCGCAGGGAATTGATGCCCTCGCGCACGTCCGGGCCGCCAAAGCCCATGAATTCCAGCGCCAGCGACGTGTCGAAGGTCGGTCCGGCCATGCGCAGCCAATTGTTCAGCGAATACTTGGTCCAGCGGATCGCCGTCTGCGATCCGGCCGCCAGCTTGTTGGCCACCTCGAACGCCTTGGCGATCAGCTCGGCCTCGTCCACGCACAGCGACACCAGGCCGATGCGTTCGGCTTCCTCGCCCGACACCGTCTCGCACAGCATCAGGTAGTACTTCGCCTTGGCCATGCCGCACAGCAGCGGCCAGACGATGGCGGCATGGTCGCCCGCCGTGACGCCCAGCCGGGTGTGGCCGTCGATGATCCGCGCGTCGCGCGCCGCGATCGAGATGTCGGCCAGCAGGCCGGCCACCAGCCCCGCCCCCACCGCCGCGCCGTGCATGGCCGACACGATCGGCTTGCTGCAATTGATGATGTTGTAGACCAGGTCGCGCGCCTCGCGCCAGACGCGGGTGCGCACGTCGAAGTCGTCCGCCATCTGCTGCACCAGATCCAGATCGCCGCCGCCGGAGAAGCCCTTGCCCTCGCCGCGGATCACCACGACCCGCGTGTCCGGATCGGTATCGATGTCGCGCCAGATGTCGGCCAGTTCCCGGTGCATCCGGTCGTCGGCCGTGGACAGCTTGCCCGGCACGCCGCCCTTGGCGCCCATGATCAGTTCCAGCACGCCGCCCGGGTGGCGGCGCAGCTTCAGGGATTCGTAGGCCGAATAGTGTTCCAGCGTGATGTCGGTCATTGTCTGCTCCGGGTCTCGTCTTTGGTTGTTCGCGCCCCGCCCCAAGGCGGCCGCGTTTTTGCGCACTATAGTGGATACGGCCGACCCGCCATGACGATTTCCCCCCGGAGCCTCACCCCATGAACACCCCCGCCGTTCCCATTGACCGCGCCGCGCTGCCCGCCCTGTTCGCGCCTCGCGCAGACGACTCGCACAAAGGCAGCTTCGGCACCGTGGGCGTGGTGGGCGGCGGTCCCGGCATGACGGGCGCGGCCCTGCTCGCCGCCCGCGCCGCCCTGAAGACCGGCGCCGGCAAGGTGCTGGTGGGTTTCGTGCAGGAAACGCTGCCCCTGCCCTGCGACCCGTTGCAGCCCGAACTGATGCTGCGCGACTTCCGCTCGCTGCTGGAAGAGGACTGGGGCGTGACCGCCTGGGTCGCCGGCTGCGGGATCGGCACTGGCGCGCTTCCCGCCAACGCCCTGTCCGAATTGTTCGTCCTGCGGCGGCACGCGCCGCTGGTCCTGGACGCCGACGGCCTGAACCTGCTCGCCCGCGGCGAAATCCGTCCCACTTGGGGCGCGGGCCCCGTCGTGCTGACCCCGCACCCGGCGGAAGCCGCCCGCCTGCTGGGCGTCGGCACGGACGCCATCCAGCGCGACCGCCCTGCCGCCGCCCGGCAACTGGCGCAGCGCTTTCAGGCATGGGTGGTGCTCAAGGGCGCCGGCACGGTGGTGTGCGCCCCGGACGGCGGCCTGCACATCAACACTACCGGCAATCCGGGCCTGGCGACTGCCGGAACCGGGGACGTATTGGCCGGCATGCTGGGCGGCCTGATCGCCCAGAAGCTGCCGCTGGACCAAGCTGTGCTCGGCGCTATCTGGCTGCACGGCGCCGCCGCCGATGCCCTCGTCGCCCAGGGGGTCGGCCCCATCGGCCTGACGGCCGGCGAGCTTGCCGACGCCGCCCGCGCCCTGCGCAACCAGGGCTAAGTCCATGTCCCGCAAACATTTTTACAACATACTAGGGTTTTCCCTAAAAAGAGCATTGCTATTGTTCTAGGGTTATCCCTATAATGGTTTACCCCATGACGAAACGGACTGGAGCCAAACCATGAGCGAACTGACCCTGAACAACACTGCCCGCCTGACCGACGCGCTGGAGCGTGACCTGCTCCGCGGCGCTCTCGAAAACCAACCGAATTCTCATCCGCTGACCAGCCTGAAGAAGGCTGGTCAATCCGTAGCAGCCGCTGTTGCCGCCGTCTTTGCCTTCATCGACGAAGTGAACGAATCGATGAACAAGGCTCGCGCCGCCAGCTCGCGCTTCTCCGGATCGCAGTGGTAATAACAGCCGCGCCAGGCTGAATCGCGACCGATCTCCCGCGAATCAGCCTGGCGCGCTGCCGTTGCAGCGCCCGCCTGGCCCTCCCCAGGCGCCCGCCGCAACGTTCCGGCGCCCGTCCCCTCACCGGCGCCATCGCGTCGCAAGCGGTCCCAAGAGGGACCGCGCGACGCCCTCTCTCCCTTCCCTCTCGGCGTTTTCCCTAGCGCCCCGATTGCCGCTGCGCATTGACAGCGCGCGAACCCCCTACCGATAATCGGCCCCTTGCCGTCGTGCCCTGGCGACAATTCCCCGCAAGCCCCCTGGCCGACGCAGTCGTCCCCTGGCGCGCGTGGCCGCCTGCACGATCCGGTTCGTTCCCCATCCGGAGTTGTCACCATGAAGTTGCGCACCACCCTGGCCCTTGTGGCCGCCGCCATTCCCCTGGCAGCCGCCCAAGCCCAGACGCTGAAGATCGGCCTGTCGGCCGAACCCACCTCGGCGGACCCCCACTATCACAAGATGACGCAGAACGACGCGTTCTCCGCGCACGTCTACAACTCGCTGGTGGGCCGCAGCGCCGACATGAAGCTGGTGCCCCAGCTTGCGACTTCCTGGAAGAACCTGGACGACCTGACCTGGGAATTCAAGCTGCGCGACGACGTCAAGTTCTCGAACGGCAAGCCGTTCACCTCCGAAGACGTGCTGTTCACGATCTGCCGCACGCTGAACAACGAAACCAACGTGTCGCAGTCCTACATGGACATGACCAAGCGCATCACCGACGTCCAGACGCCGGACGCGCACACCGTCATCATCAAGACGGGCGAACCCTTCCCCCTGATGCCGGCAGAATTGGCCCGCTCGCTGCCGATCATCTGGAACGGCATCGTCGAACACGGCAAACTCACGTACGACCCCAAGAAGGGTTGCGGCGTGACGGGCGCCTGGCCCACAGTGGTCGACTTCAACAACGGCAAGGACGCCATCGGCACCGGCCCCTACATGCTGAAGTCCTACGTCAAGGGCACCGGCATCGAGCTGGTCCGCAACGAGAACTACTGGGGCGAGAAGCCGCACTGGAAGGAAGTGAAGTTCGTGCCGGTGCCCTCCGCCGGCCCGCGCCTGACCGGTCTCCTGTCCGGCGACTTCGACATGATCGAAAACCCCGCCGCGCGTGACCTGCCGCGTCTGAAGGACAATCCGAAGTTCGGTTTCGTGGCCACGCCGTCCACCCGCCTGGTGTTCTTCCAGCCGGACGTGGGCCGCAACCCGAGCCCGTTCGTCAAGAGCGCCGACGGCAAGAACCCGCTGCAGGACCTGCGCGTGCGCAAGGCCATCAACATGGCCATCGACCGCAAGACCATCACCGCCCGCATCATGGACGGCATGGCGACCCCGGCCTTCCAGTTCATGCCCGACGGCATGTTCGGCGCACTGCCCAAGGCCCCGGAAATCAAGTACGACCCCGAAGGCGCCAAGAAGCTGCTGGCCGAAGCCGGCTACCCGAACGGCTTTGAACTGACGCTGTCGTCCACCAACGACCGTTACGTCAACGACGGCCAGGTCGCCCAAGCCGTGGCACAGTATCTGTCGCGCGTCGGCATCAAGACCAACGTGGACGCGATGACCGCCTCCATCTACTTCCCCAAGCGCGCCAAGCGCGAGTTCAGCTTCTCGATGGGCGGCTGGCCGGCGGAAACGGGTGAAGCATCGGCGCTGTTCCAATTGTGGGTTGCCACGCTGGATTCGCCCGTCAGCCTGGGCACCAGCAACTACGGCGGCTTCTCGAATGCCGACTTCGACAAGGTCTACAAGCAGGCCATCGTGACGGTTGACCCCGCCAAGCGCGAAAAGCTGCTGCAGGAATCCACCCAGATCGCCCTGGACAACGTGCCGCTGATCCCGCTGCACTTCGAAAGCAGCATCTGGGCCTTCCGCAAGGGCATCTCGTACGAAGGCCGCCGCGACCAGTACACCCTGGCCACCTCGGTCAAGCCCGACGCCAAGTGAGCCGGCAGGGCTGAGTAAAGAAGAAACGGCTGCCTCGCGCAGCCGTTTTGCCTTGTGCCGGCGCAATTGCGCCCCGCTTTACCCGAGCCCCCCGCCCCATCCCCTACAATCGTCTCGCTTCATCGGAACCGTCATGCCCACGTCTTTGCCCCCGTCTACGTCCGCCCCTGCCCCCCGTCCTTTCCTGTTGGCCTGTCCGGACTTGTCGGCCGAGCGCTTGGGCAACACCGATACGCCCGGCGTCTGGCATTTCGATTCCGGTGCGCCCGGCAAGCGGGTGATGCTGAGCGCGCTGATCCACGGCAACGAGCTGTGCGGCGCCTGGGCGCTGAAGGACCTGCTTGCCGCCGGCCTGCGCCCGCGCCGCGGCACGCTGACGCTGGCGTTCTGTAACCTGGCGGCCTTCGACCGCTTCGATTCCCGCAATTACGCCCCCGCGCGCTTCGTGGACGAAGACATGAACCGCGTCTGGAGCGAGGACAAGCTGTCCGCGCCGATCACGCAAGAGCGCCGCCGCGCCGCCGAACTCCGCCCGTGGGTGGAAGAGGCCGACTGGCTGCTGGACTTCCACTCGATGAGCAATTCCGACGTGCCGCTGCAGCTGACCGGCCTGGAACAGCGCAACATCGATCTGGCGCTGTCCCTGGGCAATCCCGCCACCATCATTGCCGACGCCGGCCATGCCGCCGGCGTTCGCATGCGCGATTTCGGCCGCTTTGGCGAAGCCGGCGACAACGGCACGCGGTCCCTGCTGATTGAATGCGGTTTCCACGGCGCCCCCGAGGCGCGCGGCGTGGCCGCCGATCAGATGGCGCGCTTTCTGGTGCAGGCCGGCACGGTGGACCGCAGCGACATCCCCGCCGCCTGGTTCGCGCCCGGCGCGCCCCTGCAGCGTGCGCTGCGCGTCACACACGCCGTCGCCGCCAAGAGCGCCGACTTCCGTTTTGCCGAGGCCTGGAAGGGCCTGGAGATGCTGCCCCAGGCAGGCACCATCATCGGCTGGTCGGAAGGCGAACCCGTCACCACCCCGTACGACAACTGCGTGCTCATCATGCCGTCCACCGCCAACCTGCGGCCCGGCGTCACCGTCGTGCGCCTGGCACAGCCGATTGCCTGACGAACGGCCTGCCAACCCCCCGGCTTTTCCCCAACCCTGAGCCCACCAAGGAAATCATCTCGTGGCCTTGTTCATCCTACGCAGACTGATACAGAGTCTGTTCGTGCTGCTGGCCGTGTCGGTCGTGGTCTTTTTCGCGGTGTATGCCGTGGGCGACCCGATCGAACTGCTGGTCAGCCCTGAAGCCAGCCAGGCCGCGCGCGAGGCGATGATCGCCCGCCTGGGCCTGGACCTGCCCGTGTGGCAGCAGTACACCGGGTTCCTGTGGCGCGCGCTGCACGGCGACCTGGGCACCTCGTTCGTGCACGGCATCCCGGCGATCGAACTGATCGTGCAGCGCATTCCGGCCACGTTCGAGCTTGTGATCGTCGCGATCATGCTGACCTGTGTGATCGGCATTCCGCTGGGCCTGGTCGCGGGCCTGTACCGCGATGAGTACGTGGGCCGCGGCATCATGGCCTCGTCCGTGCTGGGCTTTTCGCTGCCGAACTTCTGGCAGGGCATGATGCTGATCCTGCTGTTCGCCGTCTGGCTAGGCTGGCTGCCGGCCACCGGCCGCGGCGACACGGTGACCGTGCTGGGCGTGCGCCTGTCCATCCTGACCGCCGACGGCTGGTCGCACCTGATCATGCCCGCCATCAACCTGGCGCTGGCAAACATCGCCCTGGTGCTGCGCCTGACGGCCTCCGGCGTGGTGGAAGCCCGCAGCCAGGACTACGTGAAGTTCGCGCGCGCCAAGGGTGTCAAGCCCGGCCGCATCGTGCGCCGCCATATCCTGCGCAACATCCTGATCCCGGTGGTCACGGTGATCGGCATGGAGTTCGGCACGCTGATCGCCTACTCGACCATCACCGAGACCGTGTTCGCATGGCCCGGCATGGGCAAGCTGCTGATCGACAGCGTGTACCAGCTCGACCGCCCCGTCGTCGTTGCCTACGTGATGCTGGTCACGCTGATCTTCGTCATCATCAACCTGGTTGTCGACATCCTGTACGCCGCGCTCGACCCGCGCGTGCAGCTCGTGGCCCCCGCTCATTGAACCGCCATGGCTAACTCTCCCAATCCCGGCCGCACCCGCACCGTCCAGCCTCTGGCCGAGACGCCCCGGCGCGCCGCCATTCTGAAAAAACTGCATGCGCGCCCCACGGTGCGCGGCTCCGTCATCGCGCTGTCCGTCCTGATCATCCTGGTCGTCTTCGCGCCTTTCTTTGCGCCGCAGAATCCGTACGATCTGGCCAACCTGTCGCTCATGGACGGACGCCTCGCACCGCGCCAGGCGTTGATGGACGGCAGCATCGCGTGGCTGGGCACCGACGATCAGGGCCGCGACATGCTCAGCGCCATCCTGTATGGCCTGCGCATCAGCCTGATGGTGGGCCTGTCCGCCGTCGTGCTGGCAACCGCCATCGGCGGCGCGATCGGCCTGGTGGCCGCCTACATCGGCGGCTGGGTCGACACCGTGCTGATGCGCATCGTCGACTTCATCCTGGGCTTTCCGACCATTCTGGTGGCGCTGGTGCTGCTGGTGGTGCTGGGCCGAGGGGTCGACAAGGTGATCCTGGCGCTTGTCCTTGTGCAATGGGGGCACTACGCGCGCATCATGCGCAGCCGCGCCCTGCAGGAACGCCGCAAGGAATACGTCGAGGCCGCCGCCAACCTGGGCTTTCCGGCCTGGCGCATCATGCTGTTTCACCTCCTGCCCAACTGCCTGGGTCCGGTGATGGTGTTCGCCACCATCCAGATCGCCACCGCGATCGCGCTGGAAGCGACGCTGTCGTTTCTGGGCGTGGGCGTGCCGATCACCGAACCGTCGCTGGGCCTGTTGATCTCCAACGGCTTCCAATACCTGCTGTCGGGCGACTACTGGATCAGCCTGTTCCCGGGCATTGCGCTCCTGGTTCTCATCCTCTCCATCAACATCGTGGGCGATCGCCTGCGCGAAGCCCTGGACCCGCGCCGAGCATGAGCGACATTCTTCTTGATGTGCGCGGCCTGCGCACTGCATTCCATACCGAGGCCGGCGCGTGGCTGGCGGTCGACGGCGTCGATCTGACCGTGCGCCGTGGCGAGATCGTGGGTCTGGTGGGCGAGTCCGGTTCGGGCAAGTCCGTTACGGGCTTTTCGCTGCTGGGTCTCATCGACCCGCCGGGCGAAGTCGTCGACGGCGAGGTGAAGTTCAAGGGTACGGACCTGCGCAAGCTGTCCGAAGAACAGATGCGCCAGCTTCGCGGCAATCGCATCGCCATGATCTTCCAGGATCCGCTGATGACGCTGAACCCGGTGCTGCGCATCGGCGAGCAGATGATGGAAGCCATCCTGACGCACGAGGACGTGCCACGCGCCCAGGCCGAGGAACGCTGCCGCGAGGCGCTTGCCATGGTCGGCATTCCGTCGCCGGAGACGCGCTTGAAGAGCTATCCGCACGAATTCTCGGGCGGCATGCGCCAGCGCGTGGCGATCGCCATTGCGATGCTGAACAAGCCCGACCTGATCATCTGCGACGAACCCACGACCGCGCTGGACGTCACCATCCAGGGCCAGATCCTGTACCGCATGCAGCAGATCTGCCGCGACCACAACACGGCGCTGATCTGGATCACCCATGATCTGGGCGTGGTGGCCGAGCTGGCGGACCGGGTGGCCGTGATGTATGCCGGCCGCATCGTGGAAAGCGGCCCCGTCGAACAGGTGCTGGATGCGCCGCGCCACCCCTATACCCGGGGCCTGCTGGACTCCATGCCTGGCGCGACACAGCCGGGCGCGCGCCTGCACCAGATCAACGGCATGGCGCCCAGCCTTGCCGGCCGTCCGTCGGGCTGTGCGTTCCGGCCGCGCTGCACCAACGCGGTCACGCGCTGCACCGAGCAAGCCCCCTCCGTCACCACCGAAGGTTCGCGCAGCTATCGCTGTTACGTGCCGATCGCCCGCGAGGCACAGTAAGCCATGAGCCAAGCCGATACCCCCGTCATCGAGCTCAAGAACGTCCACAAACGCTTCGAGCAACGGCCTGACCTGGCCCAACGCATCCTCGCCCTGACCGGCCGCCCCATCGACCGCCGCACCGTGTACGCAGTGAACGGCGTGGACCTGTCCATCAAGCGCGGCGAAGTCGTGGGCCTGGTGGGCGAGTCCGGTTGCGGCAAGTCCACGCTGGGACGCGTCGTGGCCGGCCTGCACCGCCAGACCGAAGGCGAGCTGCTGTACCAAGGACAGGACGCGAACCGCCTGCGCGGCGCCGGCAAGCTGGCGTACACGCTGGGTGTGCAGATGATCTTCCAGGATCCGCAGGCGTCGCTGAACCCGCGTCAGCGGCTGCGGCAGATCCTGGGCGAGTCGCTCAAGGTCCACAAGCTGGCGCCGCCGGCCGATATTCCCGGCCGCATCGACCAGGCGCTTACGGAAGTGGGTCTGGACACGGAATACCGCGACCGCTTCCCGCACCAGATCTCGGGCGGCCAGCGCCAGCGCATCGGCATCGCCCGCGCGCTGATGGTGGCGCCCAAGTTCCTGGTCTGTGACGAACCCGTCGCCGCGCTGGACGTGTCGATTCAGGCGCAGGTGATCAACCTGTTCATGGACCTGCGCGAGCAGCACGGCTTCACGTACCTGTTCATCAGCCATGACCTGGGCGTGGTCAAGCACATCTCGGACCGCGTCGCGATCATGTATCTGGGTAAGATCGTCGAGATCTCGACGTCTGCCGAAATCTTTGCCCGCGCCAACCACCCATACACGCAGGCCTTGATGGCTGAAGTGCCGGACGTGGCGCGCCGCGGCCGCAAGTTCACGCCGATCAAGGGCGAGATTCCGTCGCCGCTGAATCCGCCTTCCGGCTGCACGTTCAATCCCCGTTGTCCCCACGCGATGCCGCGCTGCCGCGAAGTGGCGCCGGCCCTGAAAGAAATCTCGGCGGGCCACTGGTCGGCCTGCCACCTGAACGAAGCGAGCGCCTGATGAAACCTTCCGATATGTCCAACGTGGACCGCATCGCCATCGAAATGGGCCACGCCGGCCGCAACGCCATCCTGTACGTGGACGAGGACCGCAACCACGACCGTCCGTTCAAGCTGCAGACCTACCGCCCCTACGGCTACACGCCGGACCGCCCGGTGGTCATCGTGCAGCACGGCGTGCTGCGCAACGGCGACGAATACCGGGACTTCTGGGTCGAGGCCGCGGACAAGCACAAGCTGCTGATCGTGGCGCTGACCTTCTCGAACGAGATCTGGCCGGGCGTTGAGAGCTACAACAACGGCCGCGTGTTTTCGGCCGGGGGCAATCCGCGCCACATCGATGGCTGGACGTACGCGCTGGTGGGTAACGTCATCAAGGACATGATCGCCGGCGAAATCACCGACGGGCAGAACGTCTACCTGTTCGGCCACAGCGCGGGCGGCCAATTCGTACACCGCCTGATGAGCAGCCAGCCGCATGCGCCCTTCAAGGCAGTGACGGCGGGCAATCCCGGCTGGTACACGCTGCCGACGTTCGATCATCCCTATCCCGAGGGCATGGACGGCGTGGGGCTGACCGAGGATCATCTGGTGAAGCTGCTGGCCTACCCGATGACGATCCTGGCGGGCGACAAGGACATCGAGACCAACGATCCCAACCTGCCGTCCGAACCCGCCGCCATGCGCCAGGGCCCGCACCGCTTTGCCCGCGCGCAGAACTACTTCGAGTTCGGCCGCAAGGAAGCCGAGCGCCGCGGCGTGCCGTTTGGCTGGAAGCTGCAGGTGGTGCCCGGCATCGGCCACGACGGCCGCGCGATGTCGGCCGTCTGCGCCAGCCTGTGGTTCGACGGCAAGATGCCCGACGATGCCGAACTGGCCCGTCTGGCCGGCCAGCAGGTCGCCTGAATCCCTTTTCCATTGCTGAAATCCGATACCGCCATGTCCAACACCCAAAGCACTGAACAGATCGTCGCCGGCATCCAAGGCTGGCTGAAATGCGAGTCGCCGTCGAACTTCCCGGAAGGCATCGCCGCGATGGCGCGCATCATCGCCGACTACGCGGCCGCCGCCGGCCTGACGGTGGAGCTGTCGTCGCTGGGCCCCACGACGGGGCCGCTGCTGTACGCGACCAACCGCGCGCCGGGCGATACGCGTCCCGGCATCCTGATCCTGGCGCACATGGATACGGTGCATCCGGTCGGCACGCTGCTGGAGAACCCGGTGCGTATCGACGGCGACCGTCTCTACGGACCGGGCAGCTATGACATGAAGGCGGGCATCTATCTGGCGCTGACGGCCCTGGCGGGCGTGGCGCGTCCGGGTGCGACGCAACTGCCGGTGGACTTCCTGGTGGTCCCGGACGAAGAAACGGGCAGCCACGCGTCGCGGGCGCACATCGAACGCTTTGCTGCGAACGCGAAGTACGCCCTGGTCTGCGAACCGGCCCGCCCCAACGGCGGCAAGTGCGTCACGGCGCGCAAGGGCACGGGCATGCTGAACCTGAACGTCAAGGGCCGCCCGGCCCACGCGGGCATGCAACACGAGAAGGGCCGCAGCGCTATTCGTGAAATGGCGCATCAGGTGCTGGCACTGGAAGCCATGACCGACTACGACCGCGGCATCACGGTCAGCGTGGGCACGATCGCGGGCGGCACGGTCACCAACACGGTCCCGGCGCTGTGCCGCTGCGTGGTGGATTTCCGCGTGCCGGACATGGGAGCCGCGGAAGACGTGCTGCGCCGGATGCGTGAACTGTGCGCGGTGGGTCCGGACGTTGAACTGGACATCGACGTGGAACTGAACCGTCCGCCGATGGTGAAGACTGAGGAGGCGGCTGCGTTGCTGGCCTTGGTGCAGGGCTTTGCGGACCGCGCGGGCTTTCTGCTTGAGGATGCGCCGATGACGGGTGGCGGCAGCGATGCCAACTTCACGTCGGCCATGGGTATTCCGACGCTCGATGGGTTGGGAGCTGATGGGGATGGAGCGCATACGTTGAATGAGTATGTGCTGGTGTCTACGTTGGAGCAGCGGTTGAAGTTTTGGGAATTGCTGCTGCGGGATTTGGCTTAAGTTTTTTGTTTTTCTTGGGCGGGTTGTGCGAAGGGTTCAGTTCTTTGGACGCCCGGCGCCGCGTGGACCTGGGGCGGGCGGCCTTCGGGGACTTACGCGGTGTCTTGCGTCGTGGCGATGACGCTTCGCGTGTGGCTGCTTCTGCCCCAGGTGTCTGACACCCTGGTGAGATTCGCTTCATACCATGTGCGTCTCCCAAGGGTGTCAGACACCGGCAGCGGCAGACGCTCTCGCCAGGCTCAGGCACAGACGGCATTAACCGTCAATTGAACTCCAGTACCCGCTGGGCCGCGCGTACGGGTCGGCTAGTCCCCAGGTGTCTGACACCCTCCCCAGGTGTCTGACACCCTGGTGAGATTCACGTCATACCATGAGCGTCTCCCAAGGGTGTCAGACACCGGCAGCGGCAGACGCTCTCGCCAGGTTCAGGCACAGACGGCATTAACCGTCCATCGAACTCCAGTGCCCGATGGGCGGCGCGTACGGGGGTCGGCAAGTTGTGGCTCTCCAGGTGTCTGACACCCTGGTGAGATTCACGTCATACCATGTGCGTCTCCCAAGGGTGTCAGACACCGGCAGCGGCGGGTGTCTGACACCTAGTTAAAGCCCCAGACGCAGACAAAAGACGCCGCCACCCGAATACCACCAACATCCAAGCCCATTCGCCTAGAATGTCGCCCACCAAAATCGCCATCACCCTCCCCCATGCACGCCGCCCCCACCAGCGCCATCGCCTACGGCCTAGCCACCTTAGCCGCCGACGGCACCATCCTTGACACCTGGTATCCGCGTCCCTCGATCGCCGACAACGCCCCGCCCACCGGGACGCGTCATCTGACGCCGGAGGAAGCCCGCGCCGCGCTGGGCGAGCACGTTGCCACGGCCCTTGTCCGGGACACGCGCCGCAAGGTCGATATCGTTGCCGTGCGCACCGCCATTTCATCGCTCGACGAACCGCCCGTCGATGCCCATGACGCCTATCTGCGTCTGCATCTGCTCAGTCACCGGCTCATCCGGCCGCATGGCGCCAATCTGGATGGGTTGTTTGGCGTGCTCGCCAACGTCGCGTGGACGTCGGTGGGGCCGTGTGCGGTGGATCAGGTCGACGCGCTGCGTTGGCATCTGCGCGCCACCGGGCAAGTGCTGGAGATTCGCGGCGTGGACAAGATTCCGCGCATGACCGATTACGTCGTGGCCAGTGGCGTGCGCATCGCGGACACGGCGCGCGTGCGGCTCGGCGCGCATCTGTCGCCGGGCACCACCGTGCTGCATGAAGGGTTCTGCAATTTCAACGCTGGCACGCTCGGCGCGTCCATGGTCGAAGGCCGCATCAGCGCGGGCGTGATCGTGGACGACGGCACCGATATCGGTGGCGGCGCGTCGATCATGGGGACCATGTCGGGCGGCGGCAAGCAGGTGGTGTCCATCGGCAAGCGTTGCCTGCTTGGCGCCAATTCGGGTATCGGCATCTCGCTGGGCGACGACTGCGTGGTCGAGGCCGGCTGCTACGTCACCGCCGGCACGCGCGTACTGACGCCGGAGGGCGCGGTGGTCAAGGCCGTGTCGCTGGCGGGCCAGCACGGGCTGCTGTTCCGCCGCAATTCGCAGACCGGCGCGGTGGAAGCGCTGGTGCGCACCGCAGCGTGGGGCGCGCTGAATCCCGCGCTGCATGCGGGCCACTGAATGGAATATGGCCGCTGCGAGCGGCCATATCAGTGATGCGCCGTGCGCTCGGTCCCCCGAGCCGGCGCCTGGGCGTCAGGCGTATTCCGCCGTTTGCCCCAACTGGTTGTACACCAGGTTGACGAAAAGATCGGAACTCAGGATGCGCGCGACGCGGCATGAGAAAACCGTCTTGCCGCTGTCGTCCTGCAGGGTGACCGTGTCGGTCCAGTCATTGAGATCGATGGGCTGCAGCGACTCGTAGGGCCACGTGACGCCGTCGAGGTGCAGGCCTTGCGCCGACAAGGACACTTCGCGCGTTTCGAAGTCCGGGAAGGTGCCGCCGGTGACATAGCGGAACGTGACGCGCTCGCCCTGCTCCGTCAGCGTCTCCAGAACCGGCAGCCGGCGCGCCACGTAGTGCGAGCGGAAGGCGTCCATGAAGGCGGGAAATTCGTCGACGCCAGCGGCAACCGTCCAGGCGCCTTGCGCAGGGCTGCGGTATGCCAGGCGGTCGGCGGATCCTGCTGCCGTGTCCGGCTGGCCGGTGTACAGGCAAAGGTCCTGGATGTCCGCAAAGGCGGTGTAGATGCGGGCGCTGCCTTCCTGGCTGACAACGCCGTTTTCGTGCAATTCAAAGCAATCCGGGGCGCTCCCCGTGCGGGTAAACACCGCGAATGCGTCTAGGGCCTGCGGGGTTTCTCTATCTGTCATGCAACTTCCTGATTGAATTGGGGTGCTCTCGCGGCCCAGGACGTCGCAATGTCTTGCGAGCCGTATTCTCCCCCATATGAGAAATACGTGCTTGATGACCCCAATTCCGGCACTTTGAACGAAAATCACTCGCCCGGCGGAATCGGCGCGAAACGCAGGTGCTGCACGTCGCCGCGTCCCGCGATGATCGCCGTGGACTCGGGCACTTCTTCCCAGACACCGGCCATGTCCGACAGCGGCTCGGACAGCAGCAGAAAGGCGTCGTCGTCCATGGCGGCGATCTGCGCGTTGTCCGGGTAGAGTTCGCGCAGGTGACGCACGCAGGTGTTGTGAAACAGCGTGCGCGAGTCGCCTTCGCTGGAATAGCGCACCGCGATCAGCCGCTCGCCGTCCAGCGCGCACACCGTCATGTTGATGGGATGCGCCACGCCATGGCGCCGGCCGGTTTCCTCGACGGCGCCGACCATGCGGGCAAGTGCGGGGATCGGATCCTCGTCCAGGCCGAACGTAAGCGCCAGAAGGAACATCACCTCGGAATCCGTGGAGCCTTCCAACGATCCGAAATACGCGGGCGCGATCATCAGCATCAGATCACGCCGCAGCAGCGGGTAGTCGCGGATAAGGCCGTTGTGCACGAACAGCCATTGCCCATGGCGAAAAGGGTGGCAGTTGGTCTCTTGCGCGGGCGTGTCGGTGGCGGCGCGGATGTGCGCGACGAACAGCGGCGCGTGGATGGCGCGGGCCGCCTCGCGCAGATTGCGGTCGTTCCACGCCGGATGCACGCTGCGATAGCGGAACGGCGGTTCGCTGGGCCGGCCTTCGACGCCGCGGCTATACCAGCCCAACCCGAAACCGTCGCCGTTCGTGGTGGTGGCGCCCAGGCGGGAATGCAGGCTTTGTTCGATCAGAGAGTGCTTGGCCTTGAACAGCACGCTCTCCATCTGCAGGGGACTACCGGTGTAAGCCAGCCAACGGCACATGATGCGCTCCTTCGATCCGGACAGGCCAGTGTAGGAGCGACCCGCGCATTTCTTCAAGCCCGCGCCGGGGCGCCGTTTGCCCCGACTCGGCCCCTACTTGTTCAGCAGCGCCTTCAGCATGGCCATGCGCTCCTTGGGGCTCATGGCGGCGGTCGCGTCGTCCTCTTGGATACGCACATCGCCCAGGCCCATTTCCTCGATGAAGCGCGATGGCTCGCGCACCAGGTCTTCGCGCGCGCGGCGGCGGCGCTTGCACCAGCTCAGGTTCAGGCTGCGCTGCGCGCGGGTGATGCCGACGTACATCAGGCGCCGCTCTTCCTGGATGCGGGTCGCCAGGTTCTCGGCGGCGCGCGCCGGATCGCCCACTTCGTCGTCCTTGCCCAGGTGAGGCAGCAGGCCTTCTTCGACGCCCGCCAGATACACGTGCGGGTACTCGAGGCCCTTGGAGGCGTGCAGCGTGGACATCTTGACGGCGTCGGGCGCTTCTTCCTCGCCGCGCTCCAGCATGGTGACGAGCGCCACGTGCTGCACCAGGTCGAAGAGCGTCATATTGTCTTCCTCGGCCTTGCGCTTGAGCCAGCCGGTCAGCTCCAGGACATTCTGCCACCGTGTCTGCGCGGGCCGTTCTTCGAAGAGTTCGAACAGGTGCCGCTCGTACTGGATGGCTTCGAGGAGGTCGTCGAGGATCGCGCCTGCCGGTTCCGCAGGCGCCGCGTCCTTGCCGGAGGCTGCGCCGCGTCCGGCGCGCCACTGCATGCGGCGGATGAATTCCGCGAAGGTGCGCAGCTGTTCAAGCTGGCGCGGCGCCAGGACGCTTTCGAGGCCGGTTTCGGCCACGGCAGCCAGGAGCGACAGTTCGCGGCTGGCGGCATACTGGCCCAGCGCCTGCAACGTGGCCTGGCCGATGCCGCGCTTGGGCGTGGTGGCCGCGCGGATGAAGGCGGGGTCGTCATCGTCGTTGGCCAGCACGCGCAGGTAGGCCAGGATGTCGCGCACCTCGGCCTTGTCGAAGAAGCTTTGCCCGCCGGAGATCGTGTACGGGATCTTCAGGTTGCGCAGCGCCTGCTCCAGGATGCGCGACTGATGATTGCTGCGGTACAGGATGGCGAAATCCTTCCACTGCGCCTGGCGCTCGAAGCGCGCGGCGGACACCTTCATGGCGATGGACTCGGCCTCCTGCTCCTCGCCGTCCATGGCCGACACCACGATGGGTTCGCCCACCCCCAGCTCGGACCACAGCTTCTTTTCGAAGAGCTTGGGATTCTTTTCGATGACCTGGTTGGCGGCCGCCAGAATGCGCTGCACCGAGCGGTAGTTCTGCTCGAGCTTGATGAGCTTGATGTTGGGGTAGTCGGTGGTCAGCTTGGCCAGGTTCTCGATGGTGGCGCCGCGCCAGGCGTAGATGGCCTGGTCGTCGTCGCCCACCGCAGTGAACATGGCGCGCGGGCCAGTCAGCAGTTGCACCAGCCGGTACTGGCACACGTTGGTGTCCTGGTATTCGTCCACCAGCAGGTAGCGCACGCGATTCTGCCAACGGGTGCGCACTTCTTCGTTGCTGGCCAAGAGTTGCGCGGGAATGCGGATGAGGTCGTCGAAGTCCACTGCCTGGTAGGCGGCCAGCGTGGCGGCGTAGCTGCGATAGACGTTGGCGGCTTCGACATCGCCCGGCGTGATGGCCTCGCGCGCGGCGTCGTCCGGCTCCAGCAGCGCGTTTTTCCACAACGAGATAATGCCCTGCACGTGGCGCAGGCGCGCCTTGTCAGTGGTCGCCAGCAGTTCCTGGATGATCCCCATGGCGTCGTCGGCGTCCAGGATGGAGAACGTGGGCTTCAGGCCCGCGTTGCGAGCCTCTTCGCGCAGCATCTTCACGCCCAGCGAGTGGAAGGTGCTGATGATCAGGCCCTTGGACAGCTTGCGGTCGACCAGCGTCTTCACGCGCTCGTCCATTTCGCGGGCGGCCTTGTTGGTGAAGGTCAGGGCGACGACGTTGCGGCCCATGTAGCCGCATTCGCGCAGCAGGTAGGCGATCTTCTGCGTGATGACGCGCGTCTTGCCGCTGCCGGCGCCCGCCAGGACGAGGCACGGGCCGTCCAGGTAGAGCGTCGCCTCCCGCTGCGCGGGATTCATGCCGTGGCCAATCGGTTCGGTTGCGGACATTGGAGAGTCAGATCGTCATGCGTCGCGGCGGCCATGCCAGCGCAGCCGGCAAGCAAAGGGCCTGCCGCTGCCCGTCAATGGGCCGGAAAAACGCGAGAAAAAGGGGACGGGCGCAGTCGCCGCAGCGGGTCTGCCGCGCCGGTGCGATAGAGGAAGACGATCATAGAACAATCGGGTCGATGACGCACCGGCGGGTTGCCGAAGGGACAGATCCGCGCATCGTCGCACGGGGCAATCGTCCGTCAGATTTCCAGCGGATCGACTTCCAGTTGCCAGCGCACGCGCGCCTCGTTGGCCAGGTAGGGCAGGTGGTGCGACCACGACGCAAGAAACGCCTGCAAGGCCGGCCGGCTGCTGCTTTCGGCCAGCAGTTGGGCGCGCTCGATGTTTGCCACGCGCACCACGCGCAGCGGCACGGGGTCGTACAGCATGATCGCGTCCATGCCAGGAAAATCGGCCGCCCATTCGCCTTCGGGCAGTACGCGGGCCTGCTCCAGAAACGCCTGGGCCACCTTCAGCTCGCGCGCCTCGGCGGTCAGCAGCGCCTGGTAGACGTAAGGGGGCAAGCCCGTGCTTTCGCGCTCGTGCAGCGCGTGGCGCGCAAACCCTGCGTAGTCGTGGCGCAGCAAGGCCTGGTACACGGGCTGCTCGGGGTAACCGGTCTGGATCAGCACTTCACCGTTGCCCTGATGACGGCCCGCGCGGCCGGCCACCTGCATCAGTTGCGCGAACAGGCGCTCGGGCGCCCGGAAATCGTGGGCGAACAGCATGGAGTCCGCGTTCAGCACGCCGACCAGGCCCAGCCGCGCAAAGTCGTGGCCCTTGGCCACCATCTGCGTTCCGACCAGGATGTCGACCTCGCCCGCGTGCACGGACGCGAACAGCGCTTCGGCGCTGCCCTTCTTGCGCGTGCTGTCGGCGTCGATGCGCAGGATCCGCGCCTCGGGAAAGAGTTCGGCCAGGTGTTCCTCGACGCGCTGTGTGCCGCGGCCCATGGGCGCCAGGTCCTGGTCGCCGCATTCGGGGCACGCGCGCGGCACGGGGGCCTGATAGCCGCAGTGATGGCACTGCAGGCGATGGCCGCGAAAGTCCGTGCGATGCAGCACGGTAAAGGCCGTGCAGCGCGGGCAGTTGCTGACCCACGCGCAGGACTGGCAATGCAGCACCGGCGAATAACCGCGCCGGTTCAGGAAGATCAGCACCTGCTCCTTGCGCTCGAGCCGCTGGCCGATGGCTTCAAGGAGCTGGGGCGACAGCCCTTGCTTCATCTGCAGGCGGCGCGTATCCACCAGGCGGATCTTGGGTAGCTCGTTGGACCGCGCGCGGCCGGGCAACGTCAGGCGCAGGTAACGCCCGCGCTCGGCGTGCTGCCAGGTTTCCAGCGACGGCGTGGCCGAACCCAGCACCACCGGAATGTTCAGGTCGTGCGCGCGCCACACCGCCAGATCGCGCGCCGAATAGCGCAATCCGTCCTGCTGTTTGTAGGATGTATCGTGCTCTTCGTCGACCACGATCAGGCCCAGTTCCGTCAGCGGCGCGAAGATCGACATGCGCGTGCCCAGCAGCATGCGCGCTTGGCCGCGCTGGGCGCGGGTCCACGCCTGCAGCCGCTCGCCGTCGGACAGGCCGCTGTGCATCACCGCCAGCCCCTCCGGTCCGACCAGCGCTTCCAGGCGCGCCCGCAACGCGGCTTCGAGCTGCGGCGTCAGATTGATTTCCGGCACCAGCAGCAGCACCTGCCGCCCTGCCGCCAGGACCTTTTCGGCGGCGCGCAGATAGACCTCGGTCTTGCCGCTGCCCGTCACGCCATGCAACAGCACCGGCTTGAAGCCGCCGAGCGCCGCGATAGCCTGCACCGCCGCCTCCTGGGCTTCGTTCAGCGCCGGCGGCTGGTCGGGCGTGGCCGGCGCCCGCGCGGTCTTGCGCTTGCGCGCATCCATGCGCGCCACGGGTCCTTCCCCGGACCGCTTGCCCTGGTAGGACGTGGGTTTGCGCAGCGGCGGCGGCAGCGTGGGCAGCATTACCTCGCCCAGGGGCCGCTGATAGTAGTCGGCGGCAAAGCGCGCCATGCGCAACCAGGCCTCGTCAAATGGCGGCAGATCGTCCAGCACCGCCTCGATCGGCCGGATCTGCTTGGGCTCGAAAGAAGGCTCGGCAGGGTTGTCGACGACCACGCCGATCATCTTGCGCCGGCCGAACGGAACGATCACCCGCAAGCCGGCCGCAATCGGCGCGTCGCTGCGGTAATCGAACGGGCCGGGCAGCGGCACGTCCAGCGCGACGCGCACCCAGCACACCGCTGCGGTGTCGGGTTTCGCTTGCGCGTCAGGCATGGAGTCTGGGGACATTCATCTACTGAAATAGGACTAGCCGAAAGGATGAGGACAGCACCGGGCAGCGTTGGCGGATTTTCGCTTGCCTTGGCGCCACTGATCCACCGGCGCCTGTGGATAACTTTGGGGAAAAGGCGAGAGCAACATCAGAAAATGGAATATGGCAAGAATGCACAAACTATTGCATCCCTGTTGATAAGCGATATTTTCCGATATAAAACAAGCACTTGTAGCCGGTTTCGAGATTGTAAGCCAGCTTGGGGAGGGTTTTCCCCGACCCCGGATTTAATGTGCACAAGTCGTCCGCGGGGTCCATCTGCTTCGGCCCTTGGGGCCGAAGCGTTCACTTACTTACGCGTGGAGGGCGCGGCTGTACTGGTGGACTTCATCGACCAATTCAGCTACAGCTTCTGGCGGAGTGAAGCGGGAAATGCCATGTCCCAGATTGAACACATGGCCGCCCTTGCCCACCGGCCCAAACGCATCCAGCACCCGCCGCGCTTCCGTGCGAATGGCGCTTGCACCGCCAAACAGCGCCATCGGGTCCAGGTTGCCCTGAAACGCGACCGAGTCTCCCGTGCGGCGGCGAGCCGCCGCCAGGTCCACGGTCCAGTCCAGGCCCACCGCGTCGCTGCCACAGGCCGCGATGTCTTCAATCCACTGGCCGCCGCCCTTGGTGAACACGATGACCGGCACGCGCCGGCCTTCGTGCTCGCGGGTCAGGCCGGCAACGACCTTCTTCGTGTAAGCCAGCGAGAACTGTTGGAACAGGCCGTCGGCCAGCACCCCGCCCCAGCTGTCGAACAGCATCACAGCCTGGGCGCCGGCGGCGATCTGGCCGTTCAGGTATTGCAGCGTGGCTTCGGCATTGATTTCGAGAATGCGGTGCAGCAGATCGGGACGCGAATACAGCAGGGTCTTGATGAGACGGTAGTCGTCGCTGCCCTTGCCTTCGACCATGTAACAGGCGATGGTCCACGGGCTGCCGGCAAAGCCGATCAGCGGCACCTTGCCGTCAAGATCGCGCCGGATCGTGCTGACGGCGTCGAACACGTACCGCAGCTTGTCCATGTCGGGCACCGCCAGGCGCGCGACGTCTTCCTCGGTGCGGATGGGATGCGCAAAACGCGGGCCCTCGCCCTCGGCGAAGTCCAGGCCAAGGCCCATCGCGTGCGGAACAGTCAGGATGTCCGAAAACAGGATGGCCGCGTCCAGGTCGTAGCGCTCCAGAGGCTGCAGCGTGACTTCCGAGGCGTAGTCCGGATTCTGCGCCAACCCCATGAACGAGCCCGCACGCGCACGCGTCTCGCGGTACTCGGGCAGATAGCGACCCGCCTGGCGCATGAGCCAGATGGGGGTATAGGGCACGGGTTCGCGCATCAGGGCGCGCAAGAACACATCGTTCTTCAAACGGGGAGCAGACACGGCTAACCTCGATGATCGGAAGCCGTGAGTTTACTTCCCCTGGCTGACAAGGCGGGCCACGCCCGCACCGGCGGGGTTGAGCGGGCGCAATGGGTAGAAGCTGCGAACGTTCGGGCTGTTACGCCTAGCCCATTTCGTGCATCCGCGCGGCAGCCTGCGCCGCCTGGCGGTACGGCGCGGCTTCGATTCCGTGTTTGCGCATCAGCGCCCAGAACGCGCGGCGATGCTTGGCGCATGCGCGTGCGGCCTGCGCCACATTGCCGCCGTGGCGCGACAGCGCGTGACGAATGTATTCGCGCTCGAAGCCATTCACCACCTGCGCCTTTGCCGCCCGGAACGTTTCTTGCGCACCCCGCCGGTATTGGTGCCGCAAGCTGCTCAAGGCGTGTTCGACGATGTCGGCGGGGACTTTGGGACGCGCGGAACCCGCGCGAGATGCGTGGGGTGAATGTGCCGCGTGCTCGGCGCAGTGCGCGTCCGGGTGCTCACCCAGATAGTGGAACGGGTGCTCATGGACGCTGCCCGCCGCGCCAGCACTCGTTATAGCGCCCGGTAGAGCACCCGGTAGAGCGCCGCGGCGAGCCAGGCGGATCAGCCGCACGCGCAGACTTTCCACGCATACCGGCTGCGAGATGAAGTCCGCCGCGCCCAGGCTGAGCAGATCCAGAATGGCCGGCGCCTTGACGTCGTGGATGAGCAGCAAAATGGGCGTGGACAGCGCGTTATGCGCAAGCTGCAACGCCATGCGGGACCACGCAAGCGAGTGCAGCGCCACGGGCAGAATGCAGGCGTCATATCTTCGTAGGGACAACGCCTGCCGAGCCAGGGAATCGGGCGGCGCGGCGTCAAGGGCCTGCGGCGCCAGGGACACCGGATGCAGCCGCACGCGCATCAGCCTGGCCTGATGGCTGGCGATCCAGGCGCCCATCGTCGTTTCATGACCGGGCGCCAGCAGCACCCCGCAATCCAGCACGTCTCGCATGCCTTCCTCGTTTGCATCGCAAAACTGAAGGCTACTGTTGCAGCCCCCTGCCGACTATTCGTAGTGAACGCATTGCGGCAGGCCGCTGCAGGGCGACGCGCCGTGGGCGCGGCGCATGGTTGGCGGTAAGCAAGGTGTCTGACACCCCAAGGAGATGATCGTCAGCTTGCGACAGCGTCTCAGCGGGTGTCAGACACCTTGCAATCGACAGCGTCTCATTGGGGTGTCAGACACCTTGCAATAAATGGGAATAAAAAAAGCGGCCCGAAGGCCGCTTTTTTCTACGCTGGGACAAGCCCGGCAACCGCATTGCCGCTTAGTGCGAGCGGCCGCCTTGGCGCAGCTTGCGCGCCGCGATGGCTTGCGCAGCCAGCATGGCGAGCTCGGCTTCGACGACAGCGATGTCAGCCTTGTCCTTGGCGTTGGCCAGGGCCAGTTCGGCCTTCTGACGCGCTTCCAGGGCGCGGGCTTCGTCGAGGTCGGCGGCACGGATTGCCGTGTCGGCCAGGACCGTCACGCTGCCCGGCTGAACTTCCAGGATACCCCCGGCGACGAAGATGTTTTCCTCGCCTTGGTCGGCACGAACGATCTTGACCGTTCCGGGGCGTATGCGCGAGATCAGCGGGGTGTGGCCGGGCAGAATGCCCAGTTCACCCGACTCGCCAGGCAGAACCACGAACTTCGCCTCGCCGGTGAAGATCGCTTCCTCTGCGCTGACCACATCCACATGCAGGGTAGCCATATCGGTTCCTTATTGCAGTTTCTTGGCCTTCTCGAAGGCCTCGTCGATCGAACCGACCATGTAGAACGCCTGTTCCGGCAGGCTGTCGCACTCGCCGTTGACGATCATCTTGAAACCACGGATGGTTTCGGCCAGCGGAACGTACTTGCCGGGCGAACCGGTGAACACTTCGGCGACGTGGAACGGCTGCGACAGGAAGCGCTGGATCTTACGCGCGCGGGCCACGGCCTGCTTGTCTTCCGGCGACAGTTCGTCCATGCCCAGAATCGCGATGATGTCGCGCAGTTCCTTGTAGCGCTGCAGCGTCTGCTGCACGCCACGGGCAACGGCGTAGTGCTCTTCGCCGACGACTTGCGGGTCGAGCTGACGGCTGGACGAATCCAGCGGGTCGACGGCCGGGTAGATACCCAGGGCGGCGATGTCACGCGACAGCACGACGGTCGAGTCCAAATGCTGGAAGGTCGTGGCAGGCGACGGGTCGGTCAAGTCATCCGCAGGGACGTACACGGCCTGGATCGAGGTGATCGAGCCAGTCTTGGTCGACGTGATGCGCTCTTGCAGCTTGCCCATTTCTTCGGCCAGCGTGGGCTGATAACCCACGGCGGACGGCATACGGCCCAGCAGTGCGGACACTTCCGTACCGGCCAGGGTGTAGCGGTAGATGTTGTCCACGAAGAACAGGATGTCGCGGCCTTCGTCACGGAACTTCTCGGCCATCGTCAGGCCGGTCAGCGCCACGCGCAGACGGTTGCCGGGGGGTTCGTTCATCTGACCGAACACCATGGCGACCTTGTCCAGAACGTTCGACTCTTCCATTTCGTGGTAGAAGTCGTTGCCTTCACGGGTACGCTCACCCACGCCGGCAAACACCGACAAACCGCTGTGCTGCTTGGCGATGTTGTTGATGAGTT
>Ga0213827_1000360_pt1 | contig 41120 bp, 28 predicted proteins | sample MC6MC0898MG_FD_180669 | JGI IMG/M metagenome (GOLD analysis project Ga0213827, IMG submission 180669) | Enriched soil aggregate microbial communities from Iowa State University, Ames, United States - MC6-MC0898-MG | ecosystem: Environmental > Terrestrial > Soil > Unclassified | place: USA: Iowa...
AACCTGCTGGCCTCGGGGGAGATCTCCATTGGCGTCAGCTACACCACCGACCTGCCGGCCAATGCCAAGCGCAAAGTGCTGCGCCGCAGCCAGCCCAAGCTGCTGCGCGCCGACACCGTGCCCGGGGCACTGAGCCTGGATGACTTCTGCGCCCGCCCCCATGCACTGGTGTCGTTTGCCGGCGACCTCAGCGGTTTCGTCGACGAAGAACTGGAGAAGCAAGGCCGCAAACGCCACGTGGTGCTCGCCGTGCCGCAGTTCAACGGCCTCGGCACCCTGCTGGCCGGCACCGACATCCTCGCCACCGTCCCGGACTACACCGCCGAAGCCCTGACCGCCGCAGGCGGCCTGCGCGCCGAAAACCCACCGCTACCAACCCGCACCTTCGAACTGCACATGGCCTGGCGAGGGTCCCAGGACAATGATCCGGGGGAACGCTGGTTGCGGTCGCGGATTCAGATGTTCTTTGGGGATCCGGATAGTCTCTAAGTGTCTTCAAAGAAATTGTGACGAGCTTGATAAATACTCAAAATAACGCAACCCCGAGTTCGCCGCCTACGCGCTTGAAGGTCATCCTTTGTTCTCGACGCTGACCCATGAGCAACCCAACCCTTATCTGAAATTCTAGGGTAGTTATCACCTTGCCGATATTTGACTTTGAAGGCACCCCAAGTTTGACGCAGTTAGCTCCATCACCACAGAACATGCGCTGATCTAACCTACGCGGGGTCGGAACCCCAGGCCAGCAGCCTGCGCCAAACTTCTTCTACGCCGAAACCCAAGGGGCCGACGATTCCAACGCCTGTGACTACAATTCGCTTTTGCCCTTCGATATTGACCATTTCAATCCTCCTCATTTTTCAGTCGACACCCACACAGTCAGCAGCCTTGGCGACTTGGGTGACGAGAGGACGCTAGCGCCCTCCCCTCGATCGCCCCTTGCTCAGGCAGGTTGCACTGCTTGAGGCTTGCTCGCGCTGTCAGGGCGGATTTTGAACCAGATGGCGTACATCGCTGGCAGGAACACCAACGTCATGATGGTTCCGACCAGAGTACCGCCGATCAGTGTGTAGGCCAGCGTGCCCCAAAAGACAGAATGGGTCAGCGGGATGAATGCCAGGATCGCCGCCATCGCCGTCAGCAGTACCGGGCGGGCCCTCTGTACCGTGGCTTCGATGACGGCGTGAAAGGGATCCAGGCCTTCCTGGGCGTTGTGATGGATCTGCCCGATCAGAATCAGCGTGTTGCGCATCAGGATGCCCGACAGCGCGATCAGCCCAACCAGGGCGTTGATACCAAACGGTTGATGAAACATCAGCAGCGTCGGCACCACGCCAATAAGTCCCAGCGGTGCGGTGAAAAACACCATGATCATTGCCGAGATCGAGCGCACCTGGACAATGATGATCAGCAGCGTCAGGGCAATCATGATGGGAACCAGCGGCACTATCGCCTGGCCGGCCTTGCCCGACTCCTCGATTGCACCCGCTTGCTCGATCCGATAGCCGTTGGGGAGCGTGTCGATAATCGGCTGCAGTTGCTTGAGGATCACACCCGATACATCAGGTGGCTGAAGACCGTCGTCAATATCGCCACGCACGGTGATGGTCGGTGTACGGTCGCGGCGCCTGAGGATCGGATCCTCCATACGCACATCCACCTCTCCGACCTGGGACAGAGGGATCCGCTGACCCGCGGCACCCACCAATGTAAACCCTTCAATCCGCGCAGGGTCCAGACGTATATCGCCTGCGGCGCGCCCAACCACCTGCACTGAACGAATGTCTTCACGAACCGCCGTGATCGGCACGCCGGTCAGCAAGAATTGCAACTGCTGGGCGACTGCACTGGATGTCAGCCCAACCGCCTGCAAGCGATCCTGATCCAGGTTGAAATGCAGCGTCGGCGTCAGAGGGCCCCAGTCGCTGTTGACCGTCCTCATCATCGGGCTGGCTTGCATGACATCTTGTACACGACCCGCAATCTCGCGCAGCTTCGTCGGGTCAGGCCCCATCACCCGATAGGCCACCGGGAATGGTGAATACGGGCCAAACACAATTTGAGTCGCCCTGACACGGGCCTCTGGGGCGAGACCTGCAGCGACGGCTTCGCGAAGACGGAACTTGAGGGTTTCACGTGCCTCCTGGCTATCCGTCAGCACCACGATCTTGGCGAACGATGGATCGGGCAGTTCTGGCGCCATCGCCAGGAAGAAACGCGGCGCGCCCTGCCCTATATAGGCGGTGACGATTTTGGCCTCTTCCTGCTGTTGCAGCCAGCCCTCGACCTTTGCCGCAGTGGCACTGGTCTGCGCGATGGATGTTCCGTAGGGCATTTGCACCTCGACCATCACCTCGGGACGGTCCGAGGTCGGGAAGAACTGCTTCTTCACCAGGCTCATGCCCAGGACTGACACAAAAAACAGCGCGATAACCGCGCCGGCCACCAGCCATTTGCGAGCGATGACGCCTGTCAGAACCCGGCGGAAGCGGTTGTAACGAGGGGTGTTGTAGATAGCTGCATGCCCACCCTCGACCTTCTTGATGTCTGGCAACAACTTCACGCCCAGGTAAGGGGTGAAAGCCACCGCGACGACCCAGGAAGCGATCAGGGCAATGCCGACGATCCAGAACATGTTGCTGGTGTACTCGCCGGCAGTGGACTGGGCGAAACCGTTGGGCATGAAGCCAACCGCCGTTACCAGTGTGCCAGAGAGCATCGGCGCGGCCGTATGACTCCAGGCATACGCGGAGGCTTTGATTCGGTCGTAGCCCTCTTCCATTTTCACCACCATCATTTCGATAGCAATGATCGCGTCGTCCACCAGCAGTCCCAACGCCAGAATCAACGAACCGAGGGTAATACGGTCAAAGTTCTTTCCAGTGGCGGCCATCACCACAAACACGATCGCCAGCGTCAACGGTACCGCCGCGGCGACCACGAGGCCTACCCGCCAGCCCATGCTGAGAAAACAAACAAGCATCACCACCAGCAGCGCGACAAAAAATTTGACCATGAACTCGCCAACGGCCGAGTCAATGTTTACGGCTTGATCAGTGACCTTGGTCAGCGTCATGCCCAGCGGCATGCGCTCATTGATTTTGGTCGTCTCGGCGTCCAGCGCCTTGCCCAGGTCCAGGCCATTCCAGCCTTCGCGCATGATGACCCCCAGTAGCAGAGCCTCTTCTCCGTTATTGCGCACAAGAAAGGTTGCTGGGTCTTCATAACCGCGTTCGACAGTTGCCACATCAGAGAGCTTGAGCGTGCGCCCCTGAACCACAATCGGCGTATCACGAATCTTCTCCAGCTTATCGAAGGCACCGTCCAGGCGGAGGAAGACTTGCGGCCCATTTGTTTCGATCGAACCGGCGGGTGTGAGCACGTTTTGATTATTCAACGCGGCAAAGATCTCCTGAGGAGCAATGCCCAGGGTGGCCAACCGATCATGGGAGAACGAAACAAATATTCGCTCGGCTTGCTCACCGATGATGTTGACCTTCTTCACGCCCGGCACATGCAACAGTTGCTGGCGCAACGACTCAGCATCACGCACCAACAGTCGCTGCGGCTCGCCTTTGGCTTTTAGGGCGAACAGCGCAAACGTCACGTCCGAATACTCGTCGTTGACCAATGGCCCGATCACACCCGCCGGTAGCTTGGTGGCTTCGTCGTCGAGCTTTTTGCGCGCCTGATAAAACTCTTCCTGCACCTGTGAGGGTGGCGTGCGGTCCAACAAGGACACCATGGTGAAAGCGAGACCGGGCCGCGTATAGGTTTCCGTGCGGTCGTACCATTTCAGTTCTTGCAGGCGTTTTTCAAGTGGCTCTGCTACCTGATCCTGCATCTCCTGCGCCGTGGCGCCCGGCCACGCGGTAATGACCGTCAACTGCTTGACCGTAAACGGAGGATCTTCCGCACGCCCCAGCTTGAAGAACGCCAGGGTGCCTGCAACAGCGATCAGAAAGATCAGAAACACCGAAATAGATCGCTCACGAACGGCGATCGCAGAAATGTTAAAGCGGCCTTCGCTCATGGATGACTCCCGGCAACATTGGCTTCATCCTGCTGAGGCACCCTCACTTCCTCTCCCTCGCGCAGCAGATGGGCGCCTAACGCTACGATCTGCTCACCGACCTTGAGATCGCCCGCCACGCGCGCGGCATCGTCGCTCAATCCCAGCACCTGAACAGGTCGCCAAGTCACCTTTGCCGGTGAGCCGGCGATCACCCACACGCCAGTGCCTTTGCCTGGGTCATAAAGGGCCGCGATGGGTACTTGCAACCCCTGCCCTTGCGCGGTGCCTTCAGCAATCTGAAGCGTGACAGTCGAGCCTATTGGTGCATTGGCCAGCGTGCCCTCAAGCACATACCGCGCCTCGAAGGTGCGTGTCATGCCGTCGGCCGAGTCAGACAGCAGCCTCAGCTTCGCTGTAACAGCTTCCGTGGTATTGCCATAAAGCGTTGCCTGCGCAGTGGATCCTGCTGCGGGGCGCAACGTCTCGGGCAGGTGCACGATGGCTTCGCGCTGCCCTGCCCGCGCCAGTCGAACCACGGGCTGTCCCGGGCTGACAACTTGTCCGGGCTCGGCGAGCGTCTCCACCACCACGCCGTCGGAATCCGCGAGCAGCACCGCATAACCAGAAGCATTACGGGCAACGTCAGCCTGCGCTTCAGCGGCGCTAAGCTGCGCCTTTGCGGTATCGGCTGAGGCTTTGATCTGGTCGTAGGCCGATGCAGAAATAGCGCCTGCGGCAACCAGACTGCGGTATCGCGCCTCGTCATCTGCTGTCTGCTTGGCTCGGGCCCGAGCGGCTATGACCGATTCTTGCTGTGCTCGCGCCTGCAACCCAAGGTCGATTGGGTCGAGGCGCATGAGTGGCTGACCGCGTTTAACGCTCTGGCCGGTGTCGACCAGCCGCTCGAGGATCTTGCCGGAAACCCGAAAGCCTAGATCGCCCTGCACGCGGGCAGCCACTACACCCGTGAATGAACGTGACGTCTCCGAGGAACCCTCAACCGTTCCGGGCCTTACCAGAGGAGCCTGCGTGCGCGGATCGTCAATGTTGGATGAGTCGCCACATGCCGTCAGGACGAGAGGCAACAAGCAAACGGCAATGGGGAAAGGTCGAAGCCGGCGCATAGGTTCCCTTATTGAATAGAAAGAACAGGGATCACATACTCATACTTGTGACCATTATTGTCAATCGTCACATGCGGGATTTCAAACGACACCGAAGGATGCACTACCCCGCTACGCGACCGCTCACAACCCCGTTGCAACAAGACTGGGTTGATACAGGGCTGCATATTCCAAAGAAGTACATGACGAGGATGAACGATATTTTCCAGTCATATCTTAATTTAGCCCAGAGGCCTCAATTGACAGTTAGTGACCATACAGTACTATGGTCACCAATAATATTCGATTCAAGGAATCTCAATGTTCTCCCTCCGCCCCGCTGCTTTTTTGATCAGCACCAGCTTGATGACAGGTTGCGCGGTCGGTCCGGACTATCGCCGTCCGGACGCCCCGCTCTCGGACCGTTACTTGGGCCAGTCTTCTGTCGAGCAGAGACCAGGGGCGACGCCTGCCAGCCTCGTCGTCTGGTGGGAGGGATTCGGTGATCCACTGCTCGCCGACTTCGTCGCCAAGGCGCTTGAACAGAACCTCGATCTGGCGCAGGCCCAGGCGCGAGTCGCGCAGGCGCGGGCAGGACTAAGCGCCGCCAATGCCGCTTTATTGCCCTCGGGAAACATCAGCGGTCAGGCCGCCCGCGCCTACCAATCAATCGAAACGCCACTCGGCCAGGTGCTGAGCTCAACCCCTGGCTATGATCGCTATGGCAGTTCCTACGAGGCCGACCTCAATGCCAGCTGGGAAGTGGATGTCTTTGGCGGCCTGCGACGCGGACGCGAGGCTGCACTGGCCGAGTACCAAGCTTCCGAGGCAGGCGCCGCGGCCACACGATTGGCCATTGCCGCACAGACTGCGGATATCTACATCACTGTCCGCGGACTGCAGGCTCGGCTGGACATCGCCAATCGACAAGTCAAAACCCAGCAGGGGCTGCTGGAGAAAGTCCAATTGCTCTACAACAAGGGGCTTGCCGCCAGCTATGAGGTTCGTCAGACCGAGGGGGCTTTAGCACAGGTCCAAGCCACCGTACCGGGCCTGCAGACCGGTCTAGATGCGGCCATGAATTCACTCGATGTCATGCTCGGCACGCCACCCGGTACACATCGCACGCAACTTGCCATGGTCGCAAGCATCCCGGCAGCGCCACAGTTGAACGCCTTGGGAACGCCAGCCGATTTACTGCGCCGCAGACCTGATCTCATTGTGGCCGAGCGCCGCCTTGCCGCCTCAAACGCACGCATCGGCGAGGCGATTGCCGAGTACTACCCGAAGTTCTCTCTGAGCGCATTACTGGGGAGTGCGACGGCTGTATCTGCAGGCAATCTTTTTACCGGCGGCGCCAGCCAATCGGCGGGTGTTCTGGGACTGCGCTGGAGACTCTTCGACTTCGGCCGCATCAACGCCCAAATCGACCAAGCCAAGGGACAGGAAGCCGAGTCCCTGGCCGCTTACCGTCAGTCTGTGCTGCGCGCCACCGAGGATGTCGAGAACGCGCTCTCCGCACTGGTGAATCGGGACGCCCAAGCAACCACCCTCATTGGCGGCGAGACGTCTCTGACGCAAGCTCGCCAATCGTCGTTCACTGCTTATGAGAAAGGCACGGCCAGCTTGATTGACGTCCTGCACGCTGACGAGACCTTGCTTCAGGCTTCCGACGCCCGGGCGCAGGCACAAACCGAATCCGCACGCGCGGCAGTCGCCGCGTTCAAGGCGCTGGGCGGCGGCTGGCAGCTCTCGGATAGCCAACTGACGAGCCGATGACACGGGTGGTTTTCGAGATTCAAACAAGGGGTATGCAAGATGACAGTGAGAGAAAATTCATGGGTGCTCATTACAGGAGCGTCCAGCGGATTCGGCAAGGAATTTGCCCGACAGTACGCGGCAAAAGGGAAATCGCTGATTCTGGTAGCACGCCGACTGAGCGAGCTCGAAGCACTCGCGAACGAACTGCGTAATCGTTTCCACGTTGAGGTGATGGTGCAGCAAGCAGATCTTTCATCAATAAACGTGATTATCGACCTGCATCGACGCCTGCATGACAGCAATATTGTGGTCGATATCCTGATCAACAATGCGGGTTACGGCTTGCAGGGAGCATTCCTGGATGAGCCCCTGGAAAGCTCCCTGGCGATGATCGACCTGGACGTCGCCAGCCTGACCGCCATCACTCGTCTCTTTGCAGAGGATATGAGGGCCAGGCGCAAGGGGCATATCTTGATGACTGCCAGCCTGCTGTCCTACCAGGGCGTGAAGAATTTTGCGGTTTACTCTGCTGCCAAGGCTTACGTACTCAGATTCTCCGACGCCCTGCATCGTGAGCTCAAACAAGACGGTGTGGTGGTCACAGCGCTTTGTCCAGGAATGTCGGATACCGGGTTTGCAGCAAGTGCCAAACAAAAGATAACACCGGTCTTGAAGAGGGTCATGATGCAACCCGAGCCTGTAGTGCGAGCGGGGATACAAGCGTTGCACGCGGGACGCATGAGCGTCGTGCCTGGCTTTGGCAACAAGGTTATTGCAGTCTTGACCTGGGCCACACCCCGTCGACTTCATCAGGGCCTGATGTCACGCGTGATGGGTGTTTGAGCGGGCCAGGCAATGCCCCCGACGACGGATACCTAATCCAATAGGTATCCGCTCTCAGGCCCCGCAGTGAGTCAGAATCGATAGCTGACAGAAGTGCCCAAACCACTCGCACTATTTTTATACTTCGAGCTGTATGCGCCTCTTGAGGCGGATACGTCGTTGACCCGTACGCTTTCCTCCCATAAGTAGGAATAAGCCACATCGATCGTGACATTCTCTGCCGGCGTCCACCCCGCTCCGACACTGATGACTTTCCGGTCACCGGTAGGGATTCGTGGTCCACGGTTGATGTTGTTGGCGGGGGACTGGTCGACCGATACGCCGGCGCGAAGAACCCACTGATTGTTCAGCTTATACGCCGTGCCGATAGTGTGCTGCGCGTCTGGCTTATATTGGCCTTTGCGAAAAGCGTTGCCGCCCCGACGCTGGCCTGCTCTTTTTTCAAGCGAGACATACCGGCCGGATTACCGAAGACGGTACTCGCATCTTCTGCAGATGAAGAACGGCCGGCAAATCCGGAGCCCATCCCACTGATGCTTTGTTCATTGAGAGCGAAACCGCTTGCGAACAGTTGAGTCGACGAGAGGGCAACAGCAAGGCCAAGCGGGGTCCTGCGCAGTGTTTTTTTCATTATTAGGACTCGATAGATCATCTGGATAAAGCGGTAGAGAGTCACGCTGAGCGCGGGCTACCTGGAGGGGCCGCTACGCGGATTTACGAAGATCGTGCGCGCCATGGCGATCCCTCCAGGATAGGTACACCATATTTGATCATGTGACCATTCTCGTAAATAGTCACTAATTCGGCAAATGAACATGCATAGCTACGCGGCAAATGCTGCGCAGCTAATCCACTCAGTTACGTAGTGAGGTTTGATACATGGCTGTGAATATGGGGATCAGGCCCCGGAATGGCGTTAATACTGCGCCCCGGAAAATGGTGTCCACCTGGATCGGTGTTCACTATCATCTAAGCGTTGATATCAGAGCAAAGTGATAGAGATGATTAGCGCAGGCTCACGGCATCAAGCTACGCAGAATGAGATTGGAGGTGAGGACCGGAGCCAGCTCGACGAAGTCAAGGTTGTATTGCAAAAGCAACGGATTGACGAAAGGGCGCAGCGCAAGGTGGATCGCATCGACTGTTTCGTCCAACGGTGTTTTGCGTTCAAATTCGCCGATCTCTCGGCCTTCACGCACAATCTGCAACACGAAGCCCCTGACCAAGACGTCATATTGCTGAGCGCAGGGCCAGTTCTCAGACGCTGCAAATGCGGCGATGTCATAGAGCTTTCGATCACTGAAGAACAAATTCACCCCGGTAGCGATCAGCGTTTTCACCAAACGTCGAAAACGTTCGGTCGGCGAGATGCCCTCTACATTAATGGCCTGCTCTACGGCCGCGATGATTTCCGCCAGGCAATTGCCACAGATAGCCTCACCAATCGCCTGCTTGGAATCAAAAAACTTGTAGATGTACGCCTTGGAAAACCCGATCGCTTTCGCCAGGTCGGAAACCGTAGTTTTGCTATAGCCGTATTGACTGAAGTGCTGATTGGCCGCCGCGACGATCTGATTCCGGATCTCATGATCGGCTGGGCCACGGATGCTGGGGGAAGCTATTGGTGTCTTGTTCATACGAGCTAGCTTACGCATCCGAAAAGCGCTTGACAACGAGTGACCAAATTATACTTTTGTCACAACCTCGCAATGATCAGGGTTGGTTTCAGGTCAATTGTCTCTACGCGGAAGGCCAAACACCTCCCCTATCAATCCCTGTCAGCTTGCCGGATTGCGTGCCATGACGATCCACGTCGCGCCGTCGATCATCACCGACCGCTCGCCGGGTAGGCCCGCGAAGGCGGCGCGAACCGCGGCCCAGGCGCGGGCTCGGATGGCGTCGGGCTGATCAGCGAGCACAAGCGCCAGCGGGCCCCCCTCGAATGCCATCTTCACCGCGTCGTCGATCGCCGCGTCCCGCGTCCCGCCCTCGCCGAACGGAATGGATGCATCGAAGGGCGCGATAGCGATATCGGTGAAGCCAGCCGTTGTCAGGATGCGTGTCACGCGTCCCCGGTCGCCGAATGAGAATGGGCCGGGCGCTTCGGGATCGGGCGGTGCGGTCAGTGGGACGATGCCCTTGATCGCGCCCATCGGCAGGCGCACCCAATCGTTCTCGGCCACGCCGCGCCAGCAGACGAAAGCGACCCGCCCGCCCGGCCGGAGCGCACGTCGCATATGGCTGAACGCCCCTGTCGGATCGTCGAAGAACATCACCCCGAAACGCGAGAACAGGACGTCAAACGCGCCCTCGGGCAGCTCGACGCTACTGGCGTCGGCTACCCGGAACCGGGCCGGCGTATCCTGTGACGCCAACGCGCGCGCGCGGCCGATCAGCGGTTCGGATATGTCCACGCCCAGCACATGGCCGCCCGCGCCGACGCGGGCGGCCAGTGCCAGGCTCGACGCGCCCGCGCCGCAACCGACGTCAAGCACGCGTTCGCCCGTGGCGGGCGCGGCGGCTTCGATCGCGGCCTGGCCGAATACCGCAAACATGGCGTCGAGCCGGGCCTGGTTAGCGGCCCAGTACTCTCCGCTTTGGCCATTCCAGTCGGCGACCTGATAGGCATTTTGCTCTGTCATGACATCTCCTCGTTTTGATTCGTTCCAATCCCGCCTCCAGCAGCGATAAGGCACCAGACCGAGATCGGTGCCGCCTGGCGCCGGACCTCGAAGGACAACCGCTCCTACCATTGCGTCAAACTCGACGATCCGTCCTTCACCGCGCCGATCTACGCCAACCTCTTCGAAAGCGACGACGCAACCGGAGAAGGGAATCTGTGCTCTCAAATCAGCATCGATTGCTGAGCGAAGATACCCGCCATCGCGCCTTGCCATGATGCCGTGGTGACCGAGGCCATGAGGGGGTTTGCTAGGTCGCCCGCGGCGTAGATGCCGGGCATGCTGGTTTCGCGGCGCTCGTCGACCTTGAGGGCGATGCCCAGGGGCGTATCGACCGTGGCGAGGCCCAGCGATTCATGCAGACGTGCGGACGGCTTGTTGCGCGGATGCGCGAACAGGATGTCGACCGCGACAGGGGGGCCAGCGTCGAGCCTGACGATGGCGTTATGACTCTCGTCATGGTCGATTTCGGTGATCCGGCCATCGACGACAGAGATGCCGCGGCGTGCCAGATCGGCCCGGATGTCGGGTGGAATGTCGTGATCATTGGCGAAGACCGTTAACGTGCCGGTCCAGTCGCGGTACAGCCTGACGTAGTTGTGCGACGGCGGGCCGGACCAGACGAGGCCCCAATGCCGGCCGGCAACTTCAAAGCCGTCGCAATAGGGGCATGGCACGATGGAGGAGCCCCAGCCTTCGGCAAAGCCGGGAACTTCAGGCATCTGGTCGGCGACGCCATAACTCAGGATCAGGCGGCGCGCCCTGAGGATTTCGCCCTTGCCTGTGTGGACGGAGAAATCGTCGATGGCGCCGGAGACGCTCTCGGCCCGGGCAGTGACCAGCTGGATCGTGGGATAGCGCGCCAGTTGCTGCCGCGCCTCGGCCAGGATCTCCAGCGGTGGCTTGTGGTCGTGGCCGAGCAGGCCATGGGAGTGGTCGGCGAAGCGATTGCGCGGCAGGCCGGTATCGAGGACGGTGACCTTTCGGCGGGCACGGCCGAGTTGCAGGGCGGCGGCAAGCCCGGCAAAACTGCCGCCGATGATGATGACGTCATTCATGGTGATGGGCTCCGCGCTGTGGATGGAGGGAGATTGGTTTGCACCTTTAAGATACTTTGAAGTACCATAATTCGAGAATTAGAATACTGTCAAGTACTGGAATTTTTATGACCGAAAACAGCCAGGCCCGTCGCGGCCGGCCCGCCAACGAGGCGCTAGGCCAAACGATAGCCGACGCCGCGTGCGAACTTTTTGTGGAATTGGGTTTTCAAGCGACGACCATGGATAAGGTCGCCAAGCGGGCGAAGATATCCAAGCTAAGCATCTATCGGCACTTCGAGAACAAGGAGGCGCTGTTCAGCGCAGCCATCGCGGCCCACTGCCAGCAGTTTGCACCACAAGCCCTTTTTGAAGGCGTCGGCGGTTCGACCGAAGATCAGCTCATGGCGGTGGGATCAACCCTGCTTCGCACGCTGTTGAGTCCGGACGTCCGCAGTGTCGAAGCCATGATCATGGCCGACAAGACGAATCAAAAGTCGTTAAGCAAGCGCCAATACGAAGCCGGTCCCGCCTATGTCATCGCCCAAATCGAGGCCTTGTTGCGTCAGTTGCACGCGAAGGCGGTGCTGAACGTGCCCGATCCTCTTCAGTCCGCCCGCTTGTTTGCCGCGCTCTTCAAAGGATCCGATCTCCTGATTATCGCGCGCTTCGATGAGGCGAGAGCAGAGGACGACAACGAAATCGAATCCTATTGCCGGTCGGCCGTCGCCATGTTCATCGCCGCACACGGCGGCAACGACCACGCCAGTTAAAAACTGTTACCTATGTGTGTGAACTGATTTGTAACCCATGTGGGTTCGGCTGGATGGTAAGGAAAACGTAAAACGCGCCGGCGTCGCGATGCCCAAGGTATCGCTCGGGATGCCAACGTTGCCATCGTCATCAATTCAGCACAATGATCTTTGACACCAACTCCGCGCTGTTCTTGGCCTGCAGCTTTTTCATCAGCCGGGCCCGATGCACTTCGACAGTGCGGTGGGAAATGTTCAATTTACGGCCGATTTCCTTGCAGGTCAGGCCGTTGACAATGTGCGCCGAGATTTCCCGTTCTCGTGGCGTCAAGTTGACCGTCGCGTGAAACACGCGGTCCATACGCTCGAAATGCCAGACCATCAACTGAAACGGATCATCCGGCGTCAGCGTGTAGCCATTGGCCCTGGTCCAGAACACTTCACCACTGTGATGCTGCATGAAGCGCTCATCGGAATAGGCGCCGTTCTTGCTGTGCTGTAACCAGCTCAGACTGCGTTCGCCTATGGCTTTATAGTCGGCTTGGGAGGGATAGAGCTTGAGGATCAACTCGCCGATCAGCTCGTCGCGCTGGAACCCGAACAATTCAAGAAATGCCACGTTGAGATCAAGCATGCTGCGATTGCCGGTGATCACTTGGGGAGCCGGTGACACTTGAAACGCCAGCCGTTCAAGGTCTTCCAGTGGATCTTTCATCGTGCAGTCCTGCTGCTTTTTATGGGTATGAGTCCAGTATCGGTCAGTTCGGCTACTCACTCCTATACGTAGTTGCACGAAGTAGCGATCAGACTTTGCTGTGGGCCATTGTAGGGAACGCCTGCAATCGCAAAGGAAAAACAATAATGGCTAACGACACCGTTTCCATCGTCGCCGCCGGACACAGCCGTTTCGGTCGACTGAATGATTTGACCCTCGAAGATCTGATCGTGCAAGTCACCCGCGAAGCGCTCACCGATGCCGCCGTCGATGCGTCTGAGATCGACGCAATCTTCCTCGGACACTTCAATTCGGGCATGGTCCCTGACGGTTTTCCGGCTTCCTTGGTGCTGCAAGCGGACCCTGCGCTTCGTTTCAAACCGGCCACCCGTTGCGAAAACGCCTGCGCTTCAGGCTCGGCCGCCATTCAGGCCGGGATCAATGCAATTCTCTCGGGCTCGGCAGACTTGGTACTGGTGGTTGGCGCAGAAAAGATGACCGCCAACAGTACCGCGCAGGTGACCAAGGCCCTGGCCGGCGCGGGCTATCAGAATGATATCGAGGAATCCGGCTTCAGCTTCCCTCAGTTGTTTGGCCTGGCGGCGCAGCACTATCAACAGCGCTACCACAGCCCGCTAGTGTCGATGGCGAAGATTGCCGCAAAGAACCATGCCAACGCATTGAGCAATCCCTTGGCACAGTTGCATAAGGCCATGAGTTTCGAGCACTGCAGCACGGTATCCGAGAGTAACCCGTACATCGCCGAACCACTGCGCCTGACCGATTGCTCGCTGATCACCGATGGTGCCGCAGCCATCGTGTTGGCCTCGGCCAAGCGCGCCAAGCAGTTTCGGCGCGAAGTGCTGATTCGTGCGATGTCCCAGGTCAACGACTTCCTACCCATCGCCCAACGCGATCTGTTGGCCTTTGAAGGCCCGCAGAGAGCAATTCAGAACGCGTTGCGCAGCGCGGATGTGCCGTTGACCGACATCAATTTCGCCGAGGTCCACGACTGTTTCACTATCGCCGAATTGCTGATTTACGAAGCCATGGGGCTGACGCCGAGAGGCGAAGGCCATCGCGCGCTGGATGACGGCATCGTGCAGGCCGGCGGGAGACTTCCGGTCAACCTGTCCGGCGGGCTCAAGGCCAAGGGTCATCCAGTGGGCGCCACGGGCGTGTCGATGCACGCCATGGCCTTCCGACAACTGACCGGACAGGCCATCGGTATCGCTGTACCCGACGCCGAATTCGGACTGCTGTTCAACATGGGCGGAATGGCCGTGGCCAACTACGCCTCGGTGCTTCAGGCGCGGAGAGCCTAGCCATGAACATTGCCAATTGGCTGAATGACACGGCCCATCGCTGGCCGATGCGTCCTGCGTTGTTCGAAGGTGATCGACAGGTGGCCGATTACCAGCAGTTCTCCAGAAACGTGCGGCGGCGAGCCATGACGCTCAACGAGCAACACGGCGTTCAGCCCGGCGACCGCGTCGCCCTCTTCATGAAAAACTGCTGTCAATACCTGGAACTGCTTTACGCCATCTGGTGGGTCGGCGCCGTCGCGGTGCCGATCAACTGCAAACTGCATCGCAACGAAGCCGGCTGGATCGCCGACAACGCGCAAGCGCGGCTGATCCTCACTGACGACGGCACGCTGTTTGAGCACTCCCAGTTACCTGAAGGGTGCAGGGAATGGGCGGGGTTGAACGACATGAACGAATCCTCGATTGAGTTACTGCCCGCCGAGACTCCGGTCCCGCGGCATGCCGATGATCTGGCCTGGTTGTTCTACACCTCGGGGACCACCGGGCGCTCGAAGGGCGTGATGTTATCCCACGGTAACTTGATGGCGATGTCGCTGTGTTACCCGATCGATGTCGACCCGGTGAACGAAGGTGATTCGGTGGTGTACGCCGCACCTATGTCCCACGGCGCCGGACTGTACAACTTCATCCATGTGCGTTGCGGCGCACGACATGTGGTGCCAGCATCTCGCGGGTTCAAAGCGGTCGAGTTGTTTGAACTGGCCACTTCACTTGGCAATGTGACGCTGTTCGCCGCGCCGACCATGGTCAAGCGCATGGTCGAGCAGGCGCGCCAGCAAGGTTATGCCGGTGAAGGCCTGAAAACCATCGTCTATGGTGGTGCGCCGATGTACCTGGTGGACTTGCAGAATGCGGTGGACACCTTTGGCCCTCGGCTGGTGCAGATTTACGGCCAGGGTGAAACCCCTATGACGGTCAGCGCTCTGCCGCGGGAACTGATCGCTGATCGCAACCATACGGATTGGGCACGCCTGGCATCGTCAGTGGGACGGGCGCAATCGTGCATCGAGATTCGCATCGTCGGCGCTACGCGCGAAACCCTTGGCACCGGGCAACCCGGAGAAATCGTGGTGCGTGGGGCAACGGTGATGCACGGTTACTGGCGCAACGACGCCTCGACGCGTGAGGTCCTGGTGGATGGTTGGCTGTTCACCGGCGACATCGGCTACCTCGACGCGCAGGGTTATCTGACCCTGACCGACCGCTCCAAGGACGTGATCATCACCGGCGGCAGCAACGTGTATCCGCGTGAGGTGGAAGAGGTGTTGGCAGCACATCCGGACGTATTCGAAGTGTGCGTGGTGGGCGAGCCGGACGCGCAATGGGGCGAGTCGGTGGTGGCGTTCGTGGTCGCCCGTGACCAGAGCAGCCTGGATGAAGGTCAGCTCAACCACTGGTTTACCGAGCGCATGGCGTCGTTCAAGAAGCCAAAGAAATACCTGTTTCGCACCGAACTGCCAAAAAACAGCTACGGAAAAATCCTCAAAACCGAGCTGCGCCAATGGCTCAAGAAGGCCGCAAGCGTTGCTACATCCCAGTGAAGCGCCTGTTTTCCATCAATAGAAATTTCCATCAATAAAAACAAGACAGGAATACGACGATGGCTACTTAACAACACAATCCCACCCGGCAGCGCCGCCGCGCGTTTATCGGCGCGACGTCCGGGCACCTCATCGAATGGTATGACTACGGCGTGTATGGTTTTCTGGCGGTGTACATAGGCCAGGCTTTTTTCGTGTCGGATGACCCCGCCACCAGTTTGCTCAGCAGCTTCGCCGCGTTCGCGTTGAGCTTCTTCATTCGGCCGTTGGGCGGCCTGTTTTTCGGCCCGCTGGCCGACAAGATCGGCCGTCGCAAAACCCTGATTACCGTACTGTTCCTGATGTCTGGCTCGACCTGTTTGCTGGGTTTGCTGCCCACTTACGCGTCCATCGGCATCGCGGCCCCTATCCTGCTGGTGCTGATCCGCTGCGTGCAGGGTTTCTCGGCCGGAGGCGAAATCGGCACCATCACCAGCTTCATTTCCGAGTACGCGGGCCCTGGCCGACGCGGGTTCTCCACCTGCTGGCTGATGGTGACGGCCGTGCTGGGGCTGGTGCTGGGAGGCGCCGTCGCCAACGGTATGACCTGGGTGCTGGGCGCCGAAACGATGCAGGCCGGTGGCTGGCGCATTCCGTTTCTGATCGCGGGCCCCATGGGCCTGATTTCGATGTACATCCGCCTCAAGCTGGAGGACAGTCCGGAATTTCTGGCGCTGCAAAAGGCCGGGGAAACGTCGAAGGCGCCCTTGCGTGAAGTCTGGCAGTGGAAGCGGGCAATTGCCTTGGTGTTTTTCATCATCACCTTGCACAGTTCGATCTTTTACCTGGTGCTGACGTTCGCCTCGACCTACATGTCGCGCATCCTGAAATTCGACAGCGGCAGCACATTGTTTTACGTGTTCATCGCCAGCCTGTCGGCGGCCCTTGTGATGCCGCTGGGTGGTGCGTTCACCGACAAGTACGGGCGTAAACCGTTCCTGATGGTGGTCGGGGTGTTGGCGACGCTGGCGATGTACTGGTTCTTTAAATCCGCGCCGAACGCCACGCCTGCGACGTTTTTCCTTCCGTTGATGGCGGTGGCGATCACCTTCGGGCTGTACGCCTCGTCGACCTACGCAACCATGAGCGAACTGTTGCCAACGCGTATCCGCTCGACCGGCATCGCGGTGGCCTACAACGTTCCGGTGGCCGTATTCGGCGGCAGCGCGCCGTTTATTTCAACGTGGTTGATCCAGCAAACCGGCGACATTACCTCACCGTGGTATTTCTACATTGGCACCGGTGTGACGTCGTTGATTGCCCTGACGGCGCTGCGCAAAGAAGATTTTGTAGCAGGCTCGGGGGTGGTGGAAGCACGTTCGAAGACTTGCGAGGGTGTACAGGATTTTGTGTAACTGGCGTTACTGTGGCGATGTTATTGAGCGCCAAGTGAAGGAGCTTCATGCCTGCATCGTCTGCGGAGAATGAAGCTCGGCTTTTCGTCACCTATCGAACAGTGGGATGACGCTCGCCCAATTCTTTCGCCCCGATTGGCTAATCAATGGGGCGATTCGGGCTCCGCTTGAAACGACTCGCTCTGTCACACTTTGTCCAATGTCCAACAGTGCAGATGATTACGATTCTCTTTTAAGTTGAATCGTAAAGGACGCCCCATGCACTCCCCTCTCCGCTTTCCAGCACTGTCCCCCTGGACGCGTTTCGCCCTGGCCGCCAGTGCAGCCGGCACGCTGTTCACTTCCGCCCACGCCGCTGAACCGCAGGCCCTGAGCCTTGATGACGTGGTTGTCACCGCTTCCGGTTACGAGCAGCGTGTCGAGGATGCGCCGGCTTCAGTCACGGTAATTGATGGGGAGACACTGCGCCGCAAGTCGTATCGCGATTTGGGCGATGCGGTGAAGGATGTGGAGGGTGTGACAGTCAACGGCGGGGCCAATGAGACGGACATTTCCATTCGCGGCATGCCGGCCGACTACACGCTGATTCTCGTCGATGGCAAGCGCCAGAGTGCCCGGGAATCGCGGGTCAACGGTAACAGCGGTTACGAGCAGAGTTTCGTGCCGCCGGCCGCGGCCATCGAGCGTATCGAAGTGGTGCGTGGGCCGATGTCGTCACTGTACGGTTCGGACGCCATTGGCGGGGTGATCAACGTGATTACCCGCAAGGTTTCGCCACAGTGGGGCGGCTCGGTGTCCTACGATTATTCGGCACGCCAGCATAGCGATCAGGGTAACGCCCGCCAGACTCAGTTCTACCTTAATGGTCCGTTGCACGAAGATTTTCTCGGCTTGCAGGTCTGGGGCCGTTACCTGGATCGTCAGGCCGATGACGACATCGAGCAAACCAACGGTTTCAGCCAGGCCGATCACCGCGACCTGACCGCACGCCTGGCCTTCACCCCGACCGTCGACCACGACATCCTGCTGGAGGCTGGCGCCACGCGATTGAAGAACGGCGACGGCATCAGTGCCAATTGGGCCACCCGCGAACAGGAGAACAACCGCGATCACTGGTCGCTGTCGCACCAGGGTCGTTGGGATTGGGCCACGTCGGATATCGCCTTGTCCCAGGAAAGTTCCAGCCGCGAAGGCAAGGCCACGCCGGCGCAAACCGATATTTACGGGCGTAAACCGGAGGTCAAGAACACCGTGTTCGACGCCAAACTGGTGGTGCCCACCGCGCACAATGTCAGCACCGTGGGCATGCAATGGAATGAAAGCGAATTGACCGACTGGAACCAGGGCCTGGGCGATCGCGTCGATTACGAGTTTTCGGTGGTGCAAAAAGCCGTGTTCGCCGAAAACGAATGGTCGGTGACCGACAGCTTCGCGCTGACCACCGGCCTGCGTCTGGACGACCACGAACAATATGGCACCCATGCCAGCCCGCGGATTTACGGGGTGTGGCGCGCTACCGATAGCTGGACGCTCAAGGGCGGCATCGCCCGCGGTTTCAAGGCGCCCGAGTTGCGCGCGGTGGTCAAGGATTACGCCTATCTGCGACGCAACCGTTTCGTGATGCTCGGCAACCCCGACCTGAAACCGGAAACCAGCACCAACTACGAGTTCTCGGCGTTGTGGTCCAACCGCGATGATCTGTCGGCAGGCGCGACGGTGTTCTACAACGACTTCCAGGACAAGTTATCGACGGTCACCACCGACGAGCGCTGGAACGGTTACATCGTCATGGATCGGGTCAACATCGACAAGGCCGTGATCCAGGGTATGGAGCTGACCGGTCAATGGGATGTCAACGCCAGTGTGTTGCTCAAGGCCAATTACACCTACACCGACTCGGAACAGAAAAGCGGCGCCAATACCGGCGCACCACTGGCGCTGACGCCCAAGCAAAAAGCCAACCTGCGCGGCGAGTGGGCGGTCAATGATCGTGCGCAGGCGTGGGCGTCGGTCAGCTACTACGGGGAAGAAACCGGCAACACCATTACCGATGAAAGCGCGCCAGGCTACACCACGGCCGATCTGGGCGGCTCTTATGAGCTCACCGATTCGATCACGTTGAACAGCTCGCTGAACAACATCACCGACAAACGCCTGGACGATGAAACCTACGGCACGGTGAACTACGGGCGCACGTTGTGGATGGGCGCTACGCTGAACTTCTGAGCAGGGCAGCTGGCAGCCTGACCACAGCGCACAACCCGGCGGGCGGGCGGTTTTCCAGCAGCAGTTCTCCACCGTGTGCCTGCACGCAGGCGCGGGCGATGGCCAGGCCCAGGCCGACACCGCCCTTGTGCCCATCGGCCGTTCCACCGGTGAACTGCACGAACGGCTCGAACACCCTGCTCAACCAGACATCGGGAAGCCCTGCGCCGTGGTCGAGGACTTCCAGGCGGACGGTGCCGGCGTCTTCGCGGCACAAGCTCAGCGTGGCGTCCCCGGCATGACGCAGGGCGTTGTCGATCAGGTTGGTCAGGGCCCGTTTCAGCGCCAGGGGCCGGCACGTCAGCATGATCGGCGGCGCTCCGTGCCAGGTTACAGACTGGTTCAGCAGTTGGTAACGTTTGGCCAGGTCATCCAGCAACCCGTTCAACGAAATGGTCAGCGTCGGCTCCTGCACGGCGTCTTCGCGGACGAAGTTGAGGGTTTCGCGCACCATCAGACTCAACTCTTCGAGACTTTCCAGCATGTCCTCGCGAGCGTCGCCCTCCTCCAGCAGCTCCACTTGCAGGCGCAGTTCGGTGATTGGCGTATTGAGGTCATGGCTGATCGCGGCGAGCATGCGCGTGCGGCCCTCGACATGGCGGGCGATGCTGGCCTGCATATGGTTGAACGCCGCCGTCAGGTCCCGCGCCTCCTGCGGCCCCGTCAGCGGCAGCGGGGCAATCCACTCGCCGCGACTGACGCGCTCGGACGCTTGCACGAGGATTTTCACAGGATGCACCACGCGACTGATGCAGAACATGACGATTAACAGCACCGGTATGATCGTCACCGGCAAGCTGTACGTCAGGACTTTGCGCCACTCGTAAGCCCCGACCGGGTGCTGCAACGCGTTGAGGTAGCGGCCATCGGGCAACTCGATGCTGCTGCGCAGACGCAGCGGAGCCCAACCGGCGGGGCTGAACACCTGTTCCCGGGCATGACCACCGGTGACCCGCTCCAGTTGCATGACCACGGCAAGATCTGGCGCCAGTGGCAGGCGCTCGCGCAATACATTGGCCAGACGCTGTTCTTCAGCGCGCATATCGAAGGGTTCGACGTCGGCGCGTCGATCAATCCAGAAACGTGCGTCCGGGGTGATCATCGACGCCAGCAGCCGCGCGCCAACCTGGGTTTGTGCTTCGAGAGCGGCATGGTGCGCGGTGACCAGACGCTCCAGGCTCATGGTCCGCGACAGCGGATGGATCAACGCCCCGGTGCGCTGCAGCACCAGCATGGCAATTGCATTAGATGCGAGTAACGCAAGCAACAGCAGCACACTCAGTTGATGCCCCATCTTTCGCGGCCACAAGGCGCGCAGGCGCTTCATGGCGCCTGCAACACGACATCGGACGCCAACAGATAGCCACCCCCCCAGATGGTTCGCAGCAATTCCGGCTCCCCCGGTTTATGGGCCAACTTACGACGCAGACGACTGACCTGACGGTCGATGGCGCGGTCCGTCATGTCTCTGTCGGTTGCGATAGTCAAATCAATCAAGCGATCGCGGGGTAGCAGCGTGTTGGGATGGTTGAGAAACACTTGCAGCAGCTTGCTTTCGACGGTACTGAGCACAATCGCAGGCTCTTGATCACGCGCCAACGTGGCGTGACGGGCATCGTAGCGCCAACCGGCGAACAGGTAAGAGGGGCTCATTTTCAGCGCGGCAGGGTCCCGCGCCGATACCGCCTGTTTTGCGATGGCCGGGCCGCGTCGACGCAGCACGCTGTTGATGCGCGCCACCAGTTCCCGGGGCTCGAACGGTTTGGTGACGTAGTCGTCCGCGCCCAGATCAAGACCGCGAACCCGGTCGGCGCAGGTGTCGCGCGCCGTCAGCAGAATCACCGGCGTATCGAATCGCCGATAAAGACGACTGCACAACTCGAAGCCATCGCCATCGGGCAACGACACGTCAAGGATGATCACCCCAAAGCGGTGCTGTTTGAGCAACTGCCACATGCCCGCCGCGTCCGCCGCCGTGCGCACCTCGAACGTGTGGCGACGCAGAAACGTCGCCAGCGGATCGCGGATTTTGCGGCTGTCATCGACGATCAGCACGCTGGGGGCTTTGCGGGAAGGGATTGGGGGCATCGCGACTCAGGACTACCAAGGGAAACAGGCGACGATGATACTACGAACGCTTCTCAGTTGTATTATTTGGTGTCAGTCGTCTTGTCGAACGGGGTGGCTATCAAGCCAGCGTTGCCAATAACGATGTCAAACAGTTGACTGGCTGCGACCAGCGCGTCGGCAGCCGCGCGGTCGCTGGAAAGGTTTGCGAGATCCAACGGCACGAGGCTCAGCGCGTGAGCGCCCCGAGCCGCCAAGGCCCTAGCCAAATGAAGAAAACAAGATTAATTCCTCCAAAAAATGCTCAATGGGCAGCACGCACGGGGCGGACGTCATTGCGAGGGGATCAAGCACAACAGGCTTTGAGCCTTTATCCCTTTGCGCAAACGCACGCGTGCATTGCTGTAGGGCGAGGATGTGTTGAGCTGGATCATGCGTCCCATCGTCCATTTCCCGTACCAGCAACGGCCGTAGAGATCGTCGTTGCTGCGGGCCTGTATCGAAGTAACAATGCGTGCCTTGGCGGCTTCCAGTCGCTGCACGAGCGGCAGGAACGGCACGTCTTGATAATCCCTGTAGAACTTCTGCGCGAGCCGACCTAACTCATTCCATTTGAAGCCTGTTTCGGGAAAGTCGATCGCTTCGCCGGCGACGCTGCGGTCGAGCCATTTCAGGACCAGTTCATTCCAGCCGACCAGGTAGGCCGTGAGATTGGCAATGCTCATCCGTGTTCCCTGAGCGTGCCCCTCCATGCAGCATTCGTCGACCGTCGACAACGGGACGCTGCGCAGGTCTTTCAAAAGCTTGTCGAACGTCGAATTTATCGCGCCAAGCAGTTCGTCTTTGTTTTGCGGGATCATGCTTTCTGCTCTATCCGTTAACAATAAAGACCCTCCACGCTCGCAATCCTGAACAAGCGATGACTGGCACAACTCACCAACCTATCACACCGCTTGCACTGCATTGGACGACAACGAAGCCAACATTTCAGCGCGGCACACCTCAAGGATCTCATCCGCCAGTGCAGAATCATCCGGGCAGGCACGCGACAGAATAATCGCACCGACCGCACGGGACAGCAGGTCGATCATCTTCTTTCTCCCCTCACCCGCAGCGGCATCCGGCCTCGTCGGATATTTGTCCCCCAGTGTCTGCAGGGTGCGCTCGATCCCTTCGGCAAACGTCGCTTTCAGATCATCCGATTGACGCGCCGCGTCGCCACACAACGCCGCCATGGTGCAACCGCTACCACGTCCATCCCGATGTTCGCGTGTCACATAGACGTCGATGAAGCCCGCAACATCAAGCGATTCAGCACTGGCCAGGGATTTGGCAAGGCTGCAGGCCGAGGCTTCGGCCATCAGGTCGGCCTTCGAAGCGAAATGCTTGTAGAAACCTCCGTGGGTGAAGCCGGCAGCCGCCATGAGATCCGCCACACCGACGCCGTCGAAGCCGCGTTGACGAAACAGCTCAGAGGCCGTTTCAACGATGTGCTCTCGGTTGGCCTGCGCCTGGGCCTTGGTCACTCTCACGTGCAATACCTCATGTACATTGGAAAATCCTGCCCCGATGATACATAGATGTTGGTCATAATCAAAACCATTGACAGTTTAGATTTCGATCATCATCCTAATTACAGGCACAACCGACCTCCATCAATGGGCACGGAACACATACCAGATGACTAACCAGAATCTGTTCACCCCTTACACCCTTGGCGCCCTCACGCTGTCGAACCGTATCGTCCTCGCGCCACTGACGCGCAACCGCGCAGGCGAAGGTTTCGTGCCAAGCCAGTTCGCAGCCACCTACTACAGCCAACGCGCAAGCGCAGGCTTGCTGATCAGCGAAGCCACGCAGATCTCCCAGCAAGGCCAGGGCTATCAGGACACCCCCGGCATCTACACCCAGGCGCAGATAGACGGCTGGCGTACAGTGACCGAGGCCGTCCACGCCAAGGGCGGAAAAATCTTCCTGCAACTCTGGCATGTCGGCCGCGTGTCCCACGTTGATCTGCAGGAAAACGGCGCCGCCCCCGTGGCCCCTTCTGCGCTGCGCGCCGCGACAAAAGTATTCGTCAACAACCGCTTTGAGGACGTCAGCGAGCCGCGCGCACTGGACATCAGCGAACTGCCGGGGATCGTCGCCGATTTCCGCCAGGCCGCGGCAAACGCTGTCGCCGCCGGGTTCGATGGCGTGGAGATTCACGGCGCGAACGGCTATTTGCTGGATCAGTTCCTCAGGGACAGCGCCAACGTGCGCACCGATGCCTACGGCGGTTCGATCGAAAATCGTGCGCGTCTGTTGCTCGAAGTGACGGCAGCCGTCGTCAATCAAATTGGTAGGGAGCGTACCGGTGTGCGCTTGTCGCCGGTGTCGCCCGCCAATGACGTTGCCAGTAGCGATCCGCAGGCGCAATTCGAGTACGTCGCCGAGCAACTCGACGCCTTAGGTGTGGTTTATCTGCATGTAGTCGAAGGCGCCACCGGTGGCCCGCGTGATGTGGCGCCATTCGATTTTGGCGCCCTGCGCCAGCGCTTCAAAAACACCTACATCGCCAACAATGGTTATGACCTGGACCTGGCGACTGCGCGGCTCACCGCGGACCAGGCCGATCTGATCGCATTCGGGCGTCCGTTCATTGGCAACCCGGATCTGGTGGAGCGCCTCAAAAGTGGCGCGCCGTTATCCGCCTTCAATCCCGCCACTCTCTATGGCGGCGGCTCGGCAGGCTACATCGACTACCCGACGTTGGCTGAATCGAGCACCACCGCAAGCTGAGCAATCAGTGACCGCGCTTGCGGTTTTCATACACCCTGAAAGAGAGATACCCCATGAGCACTCGCCCTACTGTTCTTATCACCGGCGCCTCCACCGGCATTGGCGCCGTCTACGCCGAACGTTTCGCCCAACGCGGCCACGATCTGGTATTGGTCGCCCGCGATAAGGCGCGCCTGGACGCACTGGCAGCCCGGTTGAGTGGCGAGCACCAGGTGTCCATCGACGTGATTGCGGCGGACTTGACCCAACTCGGCGATCTGACCACCGTCGAGTCCCGACTGCGCGACGACGCCCGTATCGGCATACTGGTCAATAATGCCGGTGCCGCGCTGTCTGGCAACTTCATCGAGCAAAGCACCGACAGCATCGCGCAGTTGGTCGCCCTCAACACCACGGCGCTGGTGCGGCTCGCCAGCGCCATCGCCCCGCGCCTGGCCAAAGCAGGCGATGGGGCAATCATCAACATCGGTTCGGTGGTGGGTCTTGCGCCGGAGTTCGGCATGACGGTCTACGGCGCGACCAAAGCGTTTGTGCTGTTCCTCTCCCAAGGCCTGAGCCTGGAACTGTCGCCTCAGGGCGTCTATGTGCAGGCGGTGCTGCCGGCCGCCACCCGCACGGAGATCTGGGATCGCTCCGGCGTCGACATCAACACCTTGAATGAAATCATGGAAGTGAGCGACCTGGTGGATGCCGCACTGGTCGGTTTTGATCGGCGTGAGCCGGTGACTATCCCGCCGCTGCAGGAAGCTGAGCGCTGGGATGGCCTGCAGGCCGCACGCCACGGCCTTTTGCAGCAGATTCGCCAGTCGGTGGTTGCCCAGCGCTACCAAACCCCAGCGTGATTATTCTGTAGCGAACAGCAACGTCACAAACGCTGCGCCCACCCTCATTGCAACCGACTAGAGCCGAACAACGATGAAGGCATTTTTAATTGATCGCTATGGCCAAGACACCGGGCGCATTGGCGAAGCGCCCGCCCCCGCGGTGGGCGCCCACGACGTCTTGATCGAGGTACACGCCAGCAGCGTCAACCTGCTGGATTCGAAGATCCGCACAGGCGAATTCAAACTGATCCTGCCCTATGCATTACCGCTGGTCCTGGGCAATGACCTGGCGGGCGTCGTGGTGGCGGTTGGCGCGCAAGTGCAACGCTTCAAACCGGGAGACGAAGTCTACGCCCGCCCGCCCGAAACGCGGATCGGGACGTTCGCTCAATGGATCGCGGTAAACCAAAACGCGGTCGCCCTGAAACCGGCCAATACCAACATGGCACAGGCTGCGTCCATCCCCTTGGTCGCGCTGACTGCCTGGCAAGTGCTGGTCGAAACCGCGCAACTGAAGAAGGGCCAGAAAGTGCTGATCCATGCCGGCTCCGGCGGTGTCGGCAGCCTCGCCATCCAACTGGCCAAACACCTCGGTGCCTTTGTCGCGACCACCACCAGCACCACGAATGTCGAATGGGTGAAGGCGCTGGGGGCCGATCGGGTGATCGACTACACCCAGCAGAACTTCGAAAGTGTCCTGCACGACTATGACCTGGTGTTGAACAGCCTCGGCGCGGACGTCCTGGCGAAGTCACTCAAGGTGCTCAAGCCCGGCGGCCAACTCATTTCCATCTCCGGGCCACCCACTGCGCAGTTCGCGCAGGAGCAAGGGTTGTCCTGGCCACTGAAGCACATCATGCGCCTGCTGAGCCTCGGTATCCGGCGCAAGGCACGCAAGCAGGACGTCAGCTACGCGTTCGTGTTCATGCGGGCCAATGGCGCCCAACTGCAACACATTACCGAGCTGGTTGAGGCCGGAATCATCAAGCCTGTGGTTGACCGCTCTTTCAACTTTGAATCCACGGCTGAGGCCTTGAAGTACGTCGAACAGGGGCACGCCAAGGGCAAGGTGGTGGTTACGCTCAAATGACGACGCGGCCTATCGATGAGTTGACTACAGACGCTACGCAACGTTTGCCGCTTCAACAGTCATCGTCCGAGGGTGTATCGCCGATACTCCTCGCATCTTCAGGGCTTGGGCTTTCATGATGCTGGCATAGGTATCTACACAACTGTGGTGCGACCAGGATGTTGGATTAGACCGAGTACATATCCATTTCTTCGGTAACGGCTGATATGGGTTCCGCCCTGACGGCGGGTCACCTTTTCCAAACTCCGAAAAGGTAACCCAAAAGGCTTTGCCCCACCACTCGGTGCCTCGCTTAGGCTCGGCATGCCCGTACTCCGACATTGATTTGGGGGGCCGCCGCAATGGGCCATCCCTGGCCCAGTGCGGCTAAACCGGCGTCCTGCCGGTTTACCCCCCAAATCAATATCGGATTCCGGCCAGCGTGGTTAACGGCGCGGCGAAGATCAAAAACAAAGCGAGGCGGCCTTAGAGCCGACCTGATCGCTGGGGCATGCGCGGTGTAGCTTCTACTTCCTTAGACACTGACGAAGTCAGCCATCTTTTGATCTGGCTTTTGCTTTTGCTCTGGCTCTGGCTCTGGCTTTAGATCCTGGGCGCCCCGTTAACCACGCTGGCCGAACGCAGGCTTGAATCCGTGGGTAACCCGGCAAGGACGCCGGGTTAGCCGCCCCGCGCCATGGATGGCGCGTGGCGGCGGCCCACGGATTCAAGCCGGAGTGAGGGAACACCGAGCCCAAGCGAGGTGCCGAGTGGTGGGGTAAGAGCGTTTTGCTTACTTTTGCGCTGTCAAAAGTGAGCCGCTGTAAAAGCGGAACCATCCGTAGCCGTTACCGAAAAAATGGATATGTACTCGGGCTTCTCTACGAGTGGCTGACACGGGCAGCAGCCATCTTATACGCCTTTGTGTACACCCATCCGATGCGTGACGGCAATGGTCGAATCCATCGTTTTTTGATCAACGACACCCTGATCCGCGATAAGGCAATAAGCACGGCCCAGTCCACACCGACTTACCAGTTGTAGCTCACCGTGCCATACACGGTCCGCTGCTGGCCGTACTGGCAGCCAACGTTGCTGTAGCAGCCTGCCACGTATTCCTTATCGAACAGGTTCGCGGCATTGAGCGAGACTTCCACGCCGTCGAGCGAGGCGTCGACTTTGCCCAGTTGGTAGGCGAGCAAGGCGTCGACCACGGTGTAGCTGTCGACCTTGAAGCTGTTGGCCGAGTCGCCGAAGGTGCTGCCCACGTAGCGGGCGCCGCCGCCGATGCGCAGGCCTTCGAGCGAGCCGCCCTGGACGATATAGTCGCCCCAGATCGACGCCATGTGCTCCGGCACCCGGAACGGTGTATTGCCTTTGTTGCCGACGTCAGACTTGGTGACCTCGACGTCGTTCCAGGTGTAGCTGCCGATCAGATTGAACCCTTGGCTGATCTCGGTCTTGGCTTCCAACTCGACACCCTGGGAGCGAACCTCGCCTTCCTGGCGTGAGAAGCCGCCGACGTTCTCAGTGGCATTCTGCTTGGTCAGGTCAAACACCGCGACGGTGTACAGGCTGTTGCTGCCTGGCGGCTCATACTTCAGGCCGACTTCGTACTGCTTGCCGATTTCCGGGTCGAGCTGCGAGTTGTCGAGCGTCACGCCCATCACCGGCAGGAACGATTCGCTGTAGCTGGCGTAGGGTGCCAGGCCGTTGTCGAACAGGTAGACCAGGCCCGCGCGGCCACTGAATTTCTCATCCTTCTGGGTCTGTGGTGCGCGGTCGTCCTTCTGGTTGCTGGCCCAGTCGTAACGGCCACCGAGCAGGAGCACCCACTTGTCGATCTTCAATTGATCTTGCAGGTACACGCCGGTTTGCGACATTTTCTGCTCATAACTGGAGGCACTGAACGGGACCAGGGTCAGCGGTTCACCGTAGACCGGATTGAACACGTCGAACTTCTGGTCGATGAGGTTCAGCGACTGGTCCTGGTTGAACTTGCCGTTGTTGTAGTCGACGCCGGTCAGCAAGGTGTGTTCCACCGGCCCCGTGGCGAAGTTGGCCTGGACCTGGTTGTCCATGGTAAACAGCCGGCCGTCGCCCTTGCGCTGGTCGTTGTAGCGCGAGTAGAGGTCGCCTGCCGGGGCAAACAAGGCAATCTCGGAGCTGGACTGGCGGTAGTCGCTGTAACGCACGTTCTGACGCAGGGTCCAGATCTCGTCGAGGTGGTGTTCGAACACGTAACCCAGCGACGTCTTCTCGTTGGTCATGTAGTCGTAGGCACTGTCGCCCACGTAGGTATCGCGGTCCAGGCGGCCACGGGGGTCGCGAAACACCGTGCCCTGGGCGGGCAATGGGTTGGCGAAGTTGCCCGTCTGCTTCTGGTACTCGCCCAGCACGGTCAGCTCGGTATCGTCGTTGGGGCGAAAGCTGATCGCCGGTGCCAGGTACTCGCGGCGGTTGGTGATGTGGTCGGCCTGGGCATCGGCTTCGCGGAACAGCCCGGTCAGGCGATAGCTCCACACCCCTTCTTCATCCAGCGCATCACCAAGGTCGAAGGCGGTCTGTTGGTAATCGTGGTTGCCCATCTGCAGCTGCACTTGACGCAGCGGTTCGGTGGTCGGGCGTTTGCTCACCAGGTTGATCTGGCCACCCGGGTCGGAAGCACCGTAGAGCACCGAGCTGGCACCGCGCAGGACTTCGATCCGCTCCAGGCCGTAGGGCTCGGGGGCGTCCCAGCCAAGAAAGTCGGGCAGGAAGGTGCGGGTCCCGTCGCGCAGCATGCGCCCGGTGCCTTGCTGGAAACCACGGATGGTCAACTGGTCGGTGACGAACTGCGGCCCGGCCAGTTCCGCGTTGATCCCCGGCGTGTAGCGCAGGGCCTGGGAAACCGTCTTGGGTTGCTGGGCCTCGATCTGCTCACGGGTCACCACCGACACCGAATACGGCGTCTCGATGATCGGCGTGTCAGTCTTGGTACCCGCCGAAGCGCGCTTGGCCACATAACCGTCATCCGCGCTCACCGAGCTGTACGCCTGGCCGACCACGCTGCTGACCGGCAGGGTCAGCGCCGCATCGTCGCGGCTGCCTTGCAAGGTCACATGATTGCCTTCGATCCGATAGGCAATGCCGGTCCCCTGGATCAACTGGCGCAGCGCCTCCTCCGGCTCCATCTGCCCGGACACACTGCGGCTGCGCAGCCCGGAGACGGTGTCCTGACTGTAGATGATCTGCAATTTTGCCTGGTTGCCCAGCTCGTACAAGGCCGAGGACAGCGACTTGGCCGGGATGTTGACCTGCACCGGGTCGGCCAGCGCCGGGACCGCCACCGCCATGGCAAGCCCGAGAGTGGCGGCGGCGATGCAGCGACGCAAGCGCTGTGCCGGTTGATTCAGTGGATGAACGCTCATGATGTTCCCTATGGTTTTATAGTTTTGTTGGCATGTTGGATGGGGCTTGGCGTGTGGCCAGGGGGCAGACCGCACACCGTTCGAACGCCAGACGCTCGCGCAGGCAACAGACCCGACGCTTGACCGCTCCAGCGGCGTCGCGGCGCAAGGCACTGCGCAAGGCCTGGCTGCCCGGCCCCTGGAGGCTGGCACAAAAATGCGCCCGCGCTTCTCCTAGCGCGCGGGTTGGCACACAGCCCTGGGCCACCTCCAGGACCCAGTCGATACACAGCGCCACGTTGCCCCACAGCAAGCGCGGCGACAGGCCGGTATGGGCGGCGAAACGGTTGACGAAAGGCTGCAGCAACTGCTCATCGAGCGCGTCCAGCTGACGCGCGCCATTGCCCTCGTTCAACGGCGCCGGCCCTGACGGCGGGACATGCAGTTCGTCCGGCACGCCCTGTTCATTCACGCTCATGCGCAACTGCCGCGGATCCAGGCTCACCGGCTCGGCATACAACAGGCGCGCCAGCAGCAGCGGTGGCAGGATCAGCGCGCTGATCTGCTGGTGCCATTGCGATGCAACTGCCCGTGGATCCGCCTGCGGCCAGTGCTGGGCATAACGCGCCAACACCGGCCCCAGCATGTCCGGCTGGAGCCAGTGACTCAGCGCGGGGGCCTCGCTCTGCGGCGCAATGCGCATGCGCGCAGCAAGCGGCTGCAGGTCCGGCGGCAAACGCTGGGCCAGCGTCAAGCTCACCTCAGCCAGCCTCGACAGCGCTGGCGCGGTGCTGCACCAGACGGCCGTTCTCGATGCGCAACAGGCTGTCGGCGGCATCGAAATAGCGGTCGTCGTGGGAGATCACCACGATGGTCTTGCCCAGGCGCTGCAGGTCCGGCAGCAATTCGGTGTAGAAGATGCGGCGGAAGGTCGGATCCTGGTCCGCTGCCCACTCGTCGAACACCAGCACCGGGCGATGCTCGGTCCACGCTTGCAGCAGCGCCAGGCGCTTGCGCTGGCCGGTCGACAGATCGAGGGTGGAAAAACGCCCATCTTCGATGCGTACCTTGTGGGCGATCTCCAGGCGTTCCAGGTACACCATCGCCTCTGGCGGCACATCGGCGCCCTGCTGGACGAGGTCCTCGAACAGGAAGAAGTCCGACAGCACAGTGGTGAACAGTTGCCGGTAATCGTCGCGCTGGGTGGCGTCGACCGGTTTGCCGTCAAGCAGCAGGCTGCCGCTCTGGGGTACGTACAAGCCCAGCAACAGCTTGATCAGGGTGGTCTTGCCACCGCCGTTCTCGCCGACGATGAACACAATCTCGCCCTTGCGGATCGACAGGTTGACCGGACCGATGGCAAAACCGGCGCCACCCTCCTCGCTCGGATACCGGTACTGCACGTCACGCAGCTCGATGCTGTTGATTTCGTCAGGCAGCGGTTTGTCGTTGGTCTCCTGCAAGTGCGGCTCGGGTGAAGCGAACTGCTCGGAGAGTTCGGCCACCCGGCGGAACGCCACTTGCGCACGGCTGATGTTCGGCAGCGTACCGAGCAGATGCTCCAGCGGCCCTTTCATGTACAGCAACACCAGGATGAAGCCGCTCAGGGTCGCGGTGCTGGTACTCGGCCACATGGCCTGGAACCCCAGGGCCACGCCAATCACGATGAAGAACAGCGTGGAGCCGACCCCCTTGGCCACCACGAACTGGTTGATCGCGTTCACTTGCTTGTGACAGATACGGTCGGCAGTGCCTTCGATGCTGTCCTTGAGCAGGTGCTGGCGGCGCGGACGGTTGATGCGCAGTTCCTTGGCGCCCTCGGCGATGGAGCGATAGTGCTTTTGCAGATCGTCCTCCAGGTCACGGGCCTCGAAGAAGCCCTTGATGCCGCGGGCCCGGGCGTAATACTGGGCAACCGAGCCCAGCAGAATCGCCAGGGTGGTGGTGAGGAACATCCCTGGCGACAACTGCACCAGGTACACCAGGCAGCCGAGGGTGACGCTGAACGACACGGCGAGCGGCGCGAAAGCGAAGGCAAAGTCACTGATGGTGTCGACATCGTGGGTCAGCACCGGAATCAGCCGGTGGCTGCGGTAGCGCTCCAGTTGATCGATCGGCGCGCTGAGGATCTTCAGGCCCAGGGTCTTGCGCAGCCGGGCGATCACATGCTGGCCAACGTAATTGGTGCCGATGTCCGAGATCACCGAGCCGAGCAGCGCCATCAGGCACAGCCCGGCGAAACCCAGCAACACCCCGCGACTGGCACCGCCTTCGGCATGCAAGGCATGGTTGATGGTCGCCAGCAGGCCAGTGATGCTCAAGCCGCCGAGGATGCCCAGCACGGTCGAAACCAGCAGCAACGGCCAGAAGGGACGCAAAACCTGCGTCAATTCATGCAGGGTACTTCGTGCAGGTGCGCTCATTGTCTCGGCTTCCAGGCTTGACGCCCGTCATCGTCCCGTCCGCAGACGGCCGGAATGAGGGCGTGTTAAGGGGCATGCCTGATCGACGAATGAGAGTGGGGTTTGTTCAGCAAATTATCTGAAAAGAACGGCCGAGGCGCGGGTCAGCGGGACGAAATCAGGATCACGTCATCGCCGCGAAGCAGTTTTACCGGGAGCACCCGTGGCAGCGCGCTGATCAACTGGCCCAGGTCGTTGGTGTCGTAGATGCCGCCGAAACGCAGCTCGCCGACCTCGTTGCCTTCCAGTTGCAGGGGCACCTTGAGGTAACGATTGATCTGCACGATGGCATCGCGCAGGCTGATGTCGTCCAGCATCAACTTGCCGTTGCGCCAGGCCATCGAACGCGCGGGGTCGATGCGCTTGAGCTGGAGCATGCGCCCCTGGCTCACCACGGCCTGCAACCCGGCAGTCAGTTCGGTGCCCTGGTTGCGGCCGTCGCCATCCTCGCCGCGCGACACCAGTACCGTGCCTTCGCTGACGCTGACGGTGGTCTGCACCTGTGCGGTCCAGATATTGAAATGAGTACCGGTGACTCGCACGCTGGCGTTATCGGTACTGATCAGGAACGGCTTGTCGACGTCGCGTTGCACATCGAAATAGGCTTCGCCGTCACGCAGTAACACCTGGCGCCGGTCACGAAAGCCCAGGTACAGCATGCCGGTGCGCTGATTGAGCTCCACCAGACTGTGATCGGGGAGCTGGACCTGACGCCGCGCTTGCTCAGCCATGAAGTAACGCACACTGCCCGGCAGCATGCCCGCCGACCAGCCACCCGCCCATGCTGCGCCCACGGCCAACGCCAGCACCGCGGCACGGGCCAGCAACGGCGTACGGCGGCGGCGCGAACGGACCTCCAGCGGCACTGGCGCACGGGGCGGCAACTGCTCGCTAACCTGCCACACCCGGCACATCTTCAGGTACTCCGCAGCGTGTTCCGGGTCGGCATCGTACCAACGCAGGAACTCGGCACGGTCCGCGTCTGTGCAATCCTCGAAATGCAAACGCACGCACCAGTCGGCGGCCATTTCGCTCGGGGTTTGCTGAGGAACAGAGGGGTTGGGCATGGTGGTAGACAGCGGAAGAATTTCGCCAAGCTTACTCCATCCACTTGGTTTTTGGTTGGTTTCACTCTAAATCGTTCATTTGCCTACGAGCTCCTGCGACCCCTTCTGAAGAAGCTGTCGGTTCATTCGTCAAGTCTCATGAACGCCTCTGACACGGCCTGCACATGGCCGCACGCTCAGGGCACCACTTCAAAGGAGGATTCGCGAATGTCCCAGCGACAGTCCAGCAACAAGCCCTTCGACGTCATCGGCGTCGGCTTCGGCCCTTCCAACCTGGCCTTGGCCATCGCCCTCGAGGAACAGGCAGAAACGGCGGGCCGCCGGGCCAACAGCCTGTTCCTCGACCGGCAGACTGACTATCACTGGCACGGCGATACCCTGGTCAGCCAGAGCGAATTGCAGATCTCCTTCCTCAAGGACCTGGTGACCCTGCGCAACCCCACCAGCCGCCACAGCTTCGTCAACTACCTGCAGCAGCACGGGCGCCTGATCGACTTCATCAACCTGGGCACGTTCTATCCTTGCCGCATGGAATACAGCGACTACCTGCGCTGGGTGGCCGGGCACTTCCGCGAGCAATGTGCCTACGGCAACCGCGTGGACCGGGTCGAACCCGTGATCGGCATGGATGGCAGCGTCGAGCTGCTGGACGTGGTCTCGGTGGACAGCCAGGGCCGCGAACATCGCCGGCGCACCCGTTCGGTGGTGGTCGGCACCGGGGGCACGCCGCGCATTCCTGCGGTGTTCCAGGATCTGCGCGACGATGACCGGGTGTTCCATCACTCGCGGTACCTGAGCCGCATCACCCAGCAACGCTGTGCCCGTGGCGAGCCGATGCGCATTGCCGTGGTGGGCGGTGGGCAGAGCGCGGCCGAGGCTTTCATCGACCTCAACGACAGCTACCCGAACGTCAAGGTCGACCTGATCCTGCGCAGCGAAGTGCTCAAGCCGGCCGACGACAGCCCCTTCGTCAACCAGATCTTCGCCCCGGAAAACACCCACCTGTTCTTCGACCAGCCCGAGCCCGAGCGCGAGCGGCTGATCAGCGAATTCCACAACACCAACTATTCGGTGGTGGACCTGAATCTGATCGAACAGATCTACGCCATCCTCTATCGCCAGAAAGTCTCCAAGCGTGAGCGCCATGCCTTCCGCTGCCGGACTCAGGTGCAGAGCGCCACTTCCGGCGAACACGGGGTGCGCCTGCACCTGCGCGATGTCGCCACAGGCCAGGAAGAAGTCCAGCACTACGATGCCGTGATCCTCGCCACCGGTTACGAACGCACCTCGCACAAGACCCTGCTGGCACCGCTGGCCGACTACCTGGGCGACTTCGACGTCGAGCGCAGCTACCGCGTGCGCGCCACACCGAACCTCAAGGCCGGGGTATTCGTCCAGGGGTTCTCGGAGGCCAATCACGGCCTCAGCGATACCCTGCTGTCGGTGCTGCCGGCCCGCGCCTGGGAGATCTCCGAGGCGTTGCTGGCGATGGCCGAGTCTGGCGAGTACGAGCACCTGCACTTGCTCGACACTGCCCTGTCGGCGTCCGCCTGAATGGAGCTGCCTGGATGAACATGACCACCGCACCACTGACCGCGGCTATCGACCGCAAACCCCAAGGCGAGCTGTACCGTCGCTACGACGAGCAACTGGGGCTGTGGATGTCCTTGCGCACGCTGGACATCGAGCAGGACCTGGCGCGGTTCAACCGCTGGCAGAACAGCGCGCGCGTCGCGCACTTCTGGCAGGAGCAAGGCACGCTCGAGGAGCACCGTGAATACCTGCAGAAGATCAGCGACACCCCGCACATCTTCAGCGTCATCGGCTGCCTGAATGACGAGCCTTTTGCCTATTACGAGGTCTACTGGGCCGCGCATGACCGCATCGCGCCGTTCTACCCGGCGGCTGAATTCGACCGCGGGATCCATATGCTGGTGGGCGAGGAGCATCATCGTGGCCCGGCCAAGGTCGATTGCTGGCTGCGCTCGCTGGTCAGTTGGCTGCTGCTCGACGAATCGCGCACCACCCGCGTGGTGGCCGAGCCGCGGGCCGACAACGACAAGATGATCGGCTACATGACCTCGGTGGGCTTTCGCAAGCACAAAGAGTTCGACTTCCCGCACAAACGCGCGGCACTGATGGTGCTTGAGCGCGACGACTTCGGCCCGCTGCTGGCGGGCTGACCTCCCCCTGCCGGGCGCTTGGCGCCCGGCAGTCCTGTCCTCAATTCGCCAATGCCCGGGCCAGATGGCTCGCCAACTCGGCGTAGACCTGATCCACTCCCGGCATGACCGCGCCCATCCGCAACAGGTCATGGGTCGCGGCGTATGTGCGACAGGTCACCGTCACCCCGGCCTGTTGCAAGCGTTCGGCGTAGGCCAGGCCTTCATCGTGCAACGGGTCGTACTGGGCCAACCCCACGAACGCCGGGGCCGCGCCCTGCAAGTGCTCGCACAGCAGTGGCGAAAAGCGCCAGTCCAGGCGATCGGCCGGGGTGCGCTGGTAGTGGTTGTAGAACCACTCCAGCGTCGCGCTCTCCAGCAGGTAACCTTCGTCGAACAGCTCGTTGGACACCGTGCTGCGCGAAGCATCGGTGCTGGGGTAACACAGCAGCTGCAGGCGGATCGGCGGCCATTGCCGGGGTGCCTGCGCCGCCTGGATCGCCAGCACGGTGGCCAGGGTCGCGCCGGCGCTGTCGCCGCCAACCGCCAGACGGGACACGTCCAGGCCATGCTCGGCGCCCTCCGCCACCAGCCAAGACAAGGCATCTTCGGCATCGAACAGCGCGGTGGGAAAGCGCTGCTCCGGGGCCCGCCGGTAATCCACCGCGAGCACTGCGCACGGCGTGCGCCAGGCAAGTTCAGCGCAGATACCCTCATGGGAATCCAGGCTGCCCACCACATAACCGCCGCCGTGGAAGTACAACAGCACCGGCCACGGCTGCGCGCAAGCGACCTCGGGCAGATAGAGGCGCAGCGCCAGGCTGGCGCCGTCGCGGGTGCGCGCCGTCAACTCGCGGCGTGCCACGTGCTGAGGCCAGGGCCAGACCAGCCCTGTGGAGGCCTGCTCGAAGGTGTCGCGGGCTAACTCCGGCGACAAGGCATGCAGCGGTGGACGGCCGGCAAGCCGCCCCTCCTCCACCAGGTCGAGGAAAGCGCTCAGTTCAGGGTGCAATGACATGGTTCAATATCCTTGAAAACAGGGTCGCGCGGCTCATTCGAGCCCCGCGCATTGATCGATCAGGCTGTGCAGTTCGGCCTCGAAGGCGTCCAGCAGCCGTTGTACGGTTTGCGGGCGGTAGCGCTTGCGGCTATAGATGCAGCGCATCCCCAAGCGACCGTCATGCACCTGGCCAATGATTTCCAGCCAGTTGGCCAAGGGTGCCGACGGGCTGTGGAAGTCGCCCAGGCTTTCTGGCGCGGCGCCGAACAGCGACTGTGGGCTGGCGGCCTGGTCCAGTTGCCCGAGGTAGTTGAAGGTAATGCGCGGCTGCGGCAGTTGCGCCAGGGCCTCGCGCACTTCACCGCGTCCCAGGTAACGCAGGACACCAAAGCCCAGGCCGCGCTCCGGCAGTTGCGCCAGTTGCTCGCGCACCGCCCGGACCGACTCGGCCACCTCGCCATCGCCCGGGCGCAAGTGCACCGGGAACATGCTGGTGAACCAGCCCACCGTGCGGCTGAGGTCGAGTTCATCGAACAGGTCCTCGCGCCCGTGACCTTCGAGCTGGATCAACGCCGAATCGTGCTGACTCCAGCGGCACACGGCACGCGACAGCGCGGTCAGCAACAGGTCATTGATCTGCGCCTGCAGGGTCGCCGGCACCGCCTTGAGCAGCATTTGAGTACGGGGCTGATCAAGAGTGATCCGGACCTCGGCCGACGTGCCCACCAGATTGCGTCCGCGGGGGTTATCGACCGGCAGAGTCTGCGGCGTACCCGCGCCCAACTGTTGCTTCCAGTAGTCCAGTTCAGCCTCGCCTTCGGGACTGCGCGCCCGTGCCTGCAGGCGCTGCGCCCAGTCACGGTAGCGACTGCCAGGCAACGCCAGCTCAGGCTCGCGTCCGGCGCATGCCGCCTGGTACGTCGCCAGCAGGTCCTCAAGCAGAACTGGCCAGGACACCCCGTCCACTGCCAGGTGATGAACCACCAGCAGCAGGCGCTCGCCGCCTTGTGCCAGGCGTGCGTGCAGCACCCGCAGCAGTGGGCCGCTGCTCAGGTCCAGGCTGCGCTGGGCCAGCTGGATCGCCGCTGCCATGGCGTGGCTATCGGCGAGGTCCTGTTGCCAGAGCACCGGGACCTGCTCGACCTCCTCGAGGCTGGCGTAACGCTGCGACCAGCCGCCCGGCCCCTGCACGAAGCGCAACCGCAGCGCCTCATGACGCACCAGCAGGTGTTGCACCGCCTGCTTGAGGGCGTCGGTCTGCAGCGGTTGCAGCACGTCCAACAGCAGCGCCTGGTTAAAGTGCTGGCGCTGCTCCATCGGCACGTCGAACAACCACTGCTGGATCGGCAGCAGGTTGAACAGCTCACCCTCGGGCAAGGCCAGCTCCGCCGTGTTCGCGCTAGCCAGCGGCGCGTCGACCGCCGCCAGCAGCTCGGCGATGGTCGGCTTGCGCATCAGGTCGCGCAGGCGGATCTCCCGTTGCAACTGCGGATGGTTACGGGCCCGCGACACCACCTGCAGACTGAGGATCGAGTCGCCGCCGAGTTCGAAGAAGTTATCGGCAATGCCCACCCGTGCCACCCCCAGCACCTCCTGCCAAATCTGCGCCAGTGCCTGTTGCTCAGCGGTCTGCGGGGCGACGAAGCGGCTGTCCAGGCTGATCTGCGGCGCCGGCAAGGCCAGACGATCGACCTTGCCGTTGGGGTTGAGCGGCAACGCCTCAAGCACCACCACATGAGTCGGCACCATATAGTCCGGCAGCCGCTCGCGCAGACGCTGGCGCAGCGACTCGCCCAGGCCCTCGGTCGTCACTGCCGCCACATAGGCGACCAGTTGCTTGCCGGTCTGGCTGTCGCGGGCGACCACCACTGCGCTGTGCACATCCGGCTGCTCACGCAACCGCGCTTCGATCTCACCCAGTTCAATACGGAAACCGCGGACCTTGACCTGATGGTCGAGGCGTCCCAGGTAATCGAAGGTGCCATCAACCCGGCGCCGCACCAGGTCACCTGTGCGATACAGGCGCCCGCCGACGCTGAACGGGTCGGCGACAAAACGTTCAGCGGTCAGCCCCGAGCGCTGGTGATAACCCCGCGCCAGGCCTTCGCCACCGATGTACAGCTCGCCGGCCACGCCTTCGGGAACCGGGTTGAGGTCGGCATCCAGCACATGCAGGGTCCGTGCACCGACCCGCTGGCCAATCGGCGCATAGGCCGCACCACAGGTGGTCGACCCTTCGGCCTTCCACAACAAGGGCGTGATGACGGTCTCGGTCGGTCCATAGCCATTGATGATCGCTTGCGGGCGCAGTGCCGCGCGGGCACGTTCGAACGCGGCCTCAGGCACCGCATCGCCACCAAAGCAATACACCCGCACCGGCGGTGCCTTGCCCGCGGCCTCGGCCTGGCTGGCCAGCGCCTGCAGATAGGCCGGTGGGAACGCGGCCACCGTGACCCCGTGTGCGGTCATGGCCGCCAGGGTCTGTTCCGGGGTCCACAGCTCATCGTCACGCACCAGCAGGCTGGCGCCGAACAGCAGCGGCACCAGCCAGCGCTCATGGGCGCCGTCGAAGGCAAACGACATGAAGTGCAGCTCACGGTCTGCCGGGCTCATGCCATAGCGCTCACCGATCGCTTCGCAGTGCATGGCCAGCGGCCCGTGGGCCACCGCCACCGCCTTGGGCTGTCCGGTGGAACCGGAGGTGTAGATCAGGTAGGCCAGGCTGTCGGCATGCAGGTCCACCACCGGCGCCTGATCGTCCAGCCCTTCCAGCGCCAGGCGATCCAGCGCAAAGTGCATGACCGCGTCCTGCACCGGCAGTTGCCCCGTGAGGCTGGAATGGGTGACCAGCAGGCGCATGCCCGAATCGCCCATGATGAAGGCCAGGCGCTCGGCCGGATGACGGGTGTCCAGCGGCAGGTAGGCGGCGCCACACTTGAGCACGGCCAGCAGCGCCACCGGCCAGTCCACCGAACGTGGCAAGGCCACGCCGACCACGGTTTCCGGTCCGGCCCCCTGGGCCTTCAGGAACTGCGCCAGGCGGTTGGAGCGCGACTCCAGTTCGGCGAACGTCAGGCGCTGCTCACCGCAGAGCACCGCATCCCAGTGCGGGCTGCGTCGCGCCCATTCGGTGATGCCCTGGGCCACTGACGGCAAGCTGCGGCGCTGCGGCAGCTGGTTGGCCTGGGCGCGGGCGCGCAATTGCGGTTCACCGAGCATGCCCAGTTCACCCAGGGCGGTGTCGGCGCTGTCACAGAAGCCTTCGAGCAGTTGCTCAAGGTGACCGCGAATGCCCTCCACCTGGCTCAGGTTGAAGTGTTCGCGCAGGAACATGTACTCGATCTCCAGCGCTTCGCCGAGGGTGACCATCAGGTCCATGGCGAAGTTGGTCACGCCATGCCCGCGCACCGTCTCGAACTGCAGCTCGCCATCGTCCCATTCGCTGAGCAAGCGGTCGACCGGCTGGTTCTCGAACACCACGATGCTGTCGAACAGGGCCTGGCCACCGCGGCCGGCCCAGCGCTGCACCTGGCTCAATGGCGTGTGCTCGTGTTCGCGCGCCGCCAGGTTGTAGGCCTGCAACTCTTGCAACCAGTCGCCCAGGCGCTGCTCGGGCAGCGGTGCCTGGACGATCGGCAGGGTATTGATGAACAACCCCAGCGTGTCTTGCGCGCCGGGCAATTGCGCAGGCCGGCCCGAGACTGTGGCACCGAATGCCACGCAACGCTGGCCGGTATAACGCTGCAGAAGCAGGAGCCAGGCCGCTTGCACCAGGGTATTGAGGGTGACCCGCTGGCGACGGGCAAAATTCTTCAGGCGCCCGGTGCGTGCGCGGTCCAGATGGCTGTAGATCGCCTGGTGACCGCGCTCGCTGCGCTTGCCGGTCAGCGCCTGGGCGAGGAAGGTCGGTTCTTCCAGCGGTTGCAGGCGCTCGCGCCAGAAGCGCTCGCTGACCAGCGGATCGCGAGTCTGTAGCCAGTCGATGTAGTCGCGGTAGCGGCCGGGTTCCGGCAGCGGCTGGCCGAGATAGCGACGCAGGACCTGGCCAATCAGCAGCGACAGGCTCCAGCCATCGAGCAGCAGGTGGTGATAGGTCCACACCAGGCGATAACGCCGTGGCCCCAATTGCACCAGCAACAGCCGTTGCAGCGGCGCCTGGCCCAGGTCGAACGGCCGTTCGCGCTGCTCGCGGGCCACGGCCTGGACCTGCTCCTCGGTGGGGGTGCGATCACGCCAGTCCAGTTGCTCCACCGGCAACGTTACCGCGTGATGGATCACTTGCATGGCATCGGTAAAACCCTGCCAGACAAAACTCCCCCGCAGGCTGTCATGACGTCCGCTGACCTCGTCCCAGGCGGCAATGAAACGCGGCGCATCCAAGCCGTCGATCACCACGTCCAACTGGTTCACATACAACTCGCTGCCGGTGTCCAGGGCGTGGAACAGCATGCCCTGCTGCATCGGCGACAGCGGCACGATGTCTTCAATCGCCTCCAGACCCACCGGCAGCGCGGCCAGGGCTTCTGCGCTGAGGGCGCTGAGGTCGATGCGGGCCACCGCGCGCGGCGCGACCTCCGTCAACGGCCGCGCCTGGGCGGCGAGCGCCCGCACACTCTGGTGCAGGAACAGGTCACGCGGGGTCAGCGCCAAGCCGGCTTCACGGGCCCGCGCCACCACCTGCACCGAGACGATCGAGTCGCCGCCCAGTTCGAAGAAGTTGTCTTCGGCGCTGACCTGCGCCACGTTCAGCACGCTTTGCCAGATCGTCGCCAGCAGGCTTTCCACCGGGCCCTGCGGCGGCACATGCACCCGGGCTTCCAGCTCCGGCTCCGGCAGGGCCTTGCGGTCCAGCTTGCGGTTCGGC
>Ga0213827_1000361_pt1 | contig 41080 bp, 40 predicted proteins | sample MC6MC0898MG_FD_180669 | JGI IMG/M metagenome (GOLD analysis project Ga0213827, IMG submission 180669) | Enriched soil aggregate microbial communities from Iowa State University, Ames, United States - MC6-MC0898-MG | ecosystem: Environmental > Terrestrial > Soil > Unclassified | place: USA: Iowa...
CCATGATGGGTATCCATTCGCTGCCGATCCTGATGACCGTTGCCTTCGTCGCGACGATCTTCGTCACCAGTGCCTATGGCTACAGCATCGAACGGGTTGCCTACCGCCCCCTGCGCAACAGCAACCGTCTGATCCCGCTGATTTCCGCCATCGGCATGTCGATTTTCCTGCAGAACACTGTGCTGCTGTCGCAGGACTCCAAGGACAAATCCATCCCCAACCTAATCCCCGGGAGCATCTCCTTCGGGCCGGGTGGTGCTGAAGAAGTCCTGATCAGCTACATGCAGATCCTGGTGTTCGTGGTCACCCTGGTGGCCATGACCCTGCTCACCCTGTTCATCTCCCGTTCCCGCCTGGGGCGCGCCTGCCGTGCCTGCGCCGAGGACATCAAGATGGCCAACCTGCTGGGCATCAACACCAACAACATCATCGCCCTGACCTTCGTCATCGGTGCCGCACTGGCGGCCGTGGCGGCCGTGCTGCTGAGCATGCAGTACGGCGTGATCAACCCCAACGCCGGTTTCCTGGTGGGCCTGAAAGCCTTCACTGCGGCGGTATTGGGCGGCATCGGCAGCATCCCGGGCGCCATGCTCGGCGGGCTGGTGCTGGGCGTGGCCGAAGCCTTTGGCGCCGACATCTTCGGCGACCAGTACAAGGATGTGGTGGCATTCGGTCTGTTGGTTCTTGTCCTGCTGTTCCGGCCGACCGGCATTCTGGGCCGCCCGGAGGTTGAAAAAGTATGAACAGAAATCTCAAACAGGCGTTCTTCAGCGCCTTGCTGGTCTGGGCTGTGGCCTTCCCGGTACTGGGCCTGAAACTGAGCATCGACGGCATCAGCCTGGTGGTGCACAGCCAGGGCTCGTTCACCATCAGCATCATTGCCGTGTGCTCGGTGCTGATGTTCCTGCGCGTGCTCTTCGACAAGCAGTGGAGCTCGGTGATGGGCCGCCGCTCGGATCGCAAGTTGATCCCGCCGGCGGTAAGCAACTACCTGACCCTGCCCAAGACCCAGCGCTACGTGATCATCGGCCTGATCGTCGCCGCCCTGGTGTGGCCGTTCTTCGGTTCACGCGGTGCGGTGGACATTGCCACGCTGATCCTGATCTACGTGCTGCTGGGCCTGGGCCTGAACATCGTGGTGGGCCTCGCCGGTCTGCTCGACCTGGGCTACGTGGGCTTCTATGCCGTGGGTGCGTACAGCTACGCCATGCTCTCGCACTACCTGGGCTGGAGCTTCTGGGTGTGCTTGCCGATTGCCGGCCTGATGGCCGCCACGTTCGGCTTCCTGCTCGGCTTCCCGGTGCTGCGCCTGCGCGGTGACTACCTGGCGATCGTGACGCTCGGTTTCGGCGAGATCATCCGCCTGTTCCTGCGTAACCTCACCGACTGGACCGGCGGCCCCAACGGCATCAGCAACATCCCCAAGCCGGAGTTCTTCGGCCTGACCTTCGAGCGCCGCGCGGCCGAGGGGATGCAGACCTTCCACGAGTACTTCGGGCTGGAATACAACTCGATCAACAAGGTCATCTTCCTCTACCTGGTAGCCCTGCTACTGGCCCTGTTGGCGCTGTTCGTCATCAACCGCCTGCTGCGCATGCCGATCGGCCGTGCCTGGGAAGCGCTGCGTGAAGACGAGATCGCCTGCCGTGCGCTGGGCCTGAACCCGACCATCATCAAGCTCTCGGCGTTCACCCTGGGTGCCTGCTTCGCCGGTTTCGCCGGCAGCTTCTTCGCCGCGCGGCAGGGCCTGGTGACGCCGGAGTCGTTCACCTTCATCGAGTCGGCGATCATCCTCGCCATCGTCGTGCTGGGCGGCATGGGCTCACAACTGGGCGTGATTCTCGCGGCCATCGTGATGATCCTGCTGCCCGAGCTGATGCGTGAGTTCAGCGAATACCGGATGCTGATGTTCGGTGCGCTGATGGTGTTGATGATGATCTGGCGTCCGCAAGGCTTGCTGCCTATGCAACGTCCACACATGGAGCTGCATCGATGAGCCGTGAAATTCTGCAAGTCAGCGGCCTGAGCATGCGCTTCGGTGGCTTATTGGCGGTCAACGGCGTGGCCCTGACCGTCAAAGAGAAACAAGTGGTAGCACTGATCGGCCCGAACGGCGCCGGCAAGACCACCGTGTTCAACTGCCTCACCGGCTTCTACAAGCCCAGCGGTGGCACCATCCTGCTCGACGGCCAGCCGATTCAGGGCCTGGCCGGCCACCAGATCGCCCGCAAGGGCGTGGTGCGGACGTTCCAGAACGTGCGCCTGTTCAAAGAGATGACGGCGCTGGAAAACCTGCTGATTGCCCAGCACCGCCACCTCAACACCAACTTCTTCGCCGGCCTGTTCAAGACCCCGAGCTTCCGCCGCAGCGAGAAGGAGGCCATGGAGCGCGCGCAGTACTGGCTGGAGAAGGTCAACCTGACCGAATTCGCCAACCGCACCGCCGGCACCCTTGCCTACGGCCAGCAACGCCGCCTGGAAATCGCCCGCTGCATGATGACCCAGCCACGGATCATCATGCTCGACGAACCGGCAGCAGGCCTGAACCCCAAGGAAACCGAAGACCTCAAGGCGCTGATCGCCTACCTGCGCGAGTCGCACAACGTCACCGTGCTGCTGATCGAGCATGACATGAAGCTGGTGATGAGCATTTCCGACCACATCGTCGTCATCAACCAGGGCACGCCCCTGGCCAATGGCACGCCAGAGGAAATCCGCGACAACCCTGACGTGATCAAAGCCTACCTGGGGGAAGCGTAAATGCTGAAGTTCGAAAACGTTTCCACGTTCTACGGCAAGATCCAGGCGCTGCACAGCGTCAACGTCGAGATCAACCAGGGCGAGATCGTCACCCTGATCGGTGCCAACGGTGCTGGCAAGTCGACCTTGCTGATGACCCTGTGCGGCTCGCCGCAGGCGCACAGCGGCAGCATCAAGTACTTGGGTGAAGAGCTGGTCGGCCAGCCGTCCTCGCACATCATGCGCAAGAGCATCGCGGTGGTCCCGGAAGGGCGCCGCGTGTTCGCCCGCCTGACCGTCGAGGAAAACCTCGCCATGGGTGGCTTCTTCACCAACAAGGGCGACTATCAGGAGCAGTTGGACAAGGTGTTGCAGCTGTTCCCGCGGTTGAAGGAGCGTTACATCCAGCGCGGCGGCACCATGTCTGGTGGCGAACAGCAGATGCTCGCCATCGGCCGGGCGCTGATGAGCAAGCCTAAGCTGCTGTTGCTCGACGAGCCTTCGCTGGGCCTGGCGCCGATCATCATCCAGCAGATCTTCGACATCATCGAACAGCTGCGCCGCGACGGCGTGACGGTGTTCCTGGTGGAGCAGAACGCCAACCAGGCGCTGAAGGTCGCTGACCGGGCTTATGTGCTGGAGAACGGCCGGGTGGTGATGCAAGGCACCGGTGAGGCGCTGCTGACCGATCCGAAGGTGCGTGACGCGTACCTGGGTGGTTGATTGCTGCCAGCTGAGAAAAAGGGCCTTCAGGCCCTTTTTTTTGTCTGCAATATTGCATCGCCTGTACTGGCCTCTTCGCGGGTAAACCCGCTCCCACAGGGGCGCCACTGCACTTGAGAACTGTGGAACACCTGTGGGAGCGGGTTTACCCGCGAAGAGGCCGGTACAGACTGCGCAAAGCCCCTTGTGATCCCCACCCAGCCTGAGTACCGTGGCCAACTCTTTTGCAAGATTCCCGGAGCCCGCCCCATGCGCCTCACCCCTTCCCTGCTGCTCACCGCCCTGCTGCCACTGTTCGCCGGCTGCCAGCTCATGGCAGACAAGCCAAGCGACCCGAACATCGGCACCACGCGCATGCAGGGCGAGCTGAGTGCGGCCGGGGGCCAATTGTTGTTCAAGCCCTGCAGCGAACCCCGCCACTTCGTGATCAAGGACGTCGCTGGCACCGGCATCCTGCAGGAAGCCGCGAACCTGGCCGACGACGCCAACGACAAGCTGTTTGCCGATGTGCGTGGCCGCCTTACCGGCAGCAAGCAGGCGAATAACGACGGCCAGCTGGAAGTACGCCGCCTGTACCGCCTGGAACCGTCCACCCGCGCCTGCGAAGACCCCAACTTCAAGCAACTGACGCTGCGCGCTGGCGGCCATGAGCCCGAGTGGGACATCAAGGCCAGCGGCAAGGGCATGGTGCTCAACCGCGTCGGTAAAGAACCACTCCCGCTGCCCTTCCTGGAAGAAGAAGTGCCCGGCGGCGGCCTGACCCTGACCAGCGAAGCCAACGGCCAGCACGTGGAACTGTGGGTCGCCCCGCAGCGCTGCATCGATGGCGCCAGCGGGGCCGTGCGCCACCTGCGTGCCGAGCTGCGCATCGATGGCCAAACGCTCAAGGGCTGCGGCTACTACGGCGGCGCACGCGACAACTGATCGCCGGGCGTTTTTTATCCTGCCAGTCAGGGCGGTGAACAGCTTATACTTGGCGGTTTGTGTAAAGCCGCCGGCCGCCCATGGCCGGGATACTGGACCCTGCCATGCTACGAATCACCGAACTGAAGCTGCCCCTGGACCACCCCGACGAAGCGCTGCGCGAAGCCATCGTCAAGCGCCTGGGCATCAGCGACGAGCAACTGATCAGCTTCACGCTGTTCAAGCGCAGCTACGATGCGCGCAAGAAGAACAGCGAGCTGCTGTTCATCTACACCATCGACCTCGAAGCCAGCAACGAAGCCGAGCTGTTCGACAAGTTCGCTGACGATCACAACATCAGCGTCGCGCCGGATGTCACCTACAAGTATGTCGGGCAAGCCCCGGCCGACTTGCAGGCACGCCCGATCGTGGTCGGCTTCGGCCCTTGCGGCATCTTCGCAGGCCTGCTGCTGGCCCAGATGGGCTTCAAGCCGATCATTCTGGAGCGTGGCAAGGAAGTGCGGCAGCGTACCAAGGACACCTGGGGCCTGTGGCGCAAAAGCGTGCTCAACCCCGAGTCCAACGTGCAGTTCGGCGAAGGCGGCGCCGGGACCTTCTCCGATGGCAAGCTGTACAGCCAGATCAAGGACCCATTGCACCATGGCCGCAAGGTGCTGGAAGAGTTCGTCAAGGCCGGCGCGCCGGACGAAATCCTCTACATCAACAAGCCGCACATCGGCACCTTCCGCCTGACCGGCATGGTCGAACAGATGCGCCAGGACATCATCGCCCTGGGCGGTGAAGTACGCTTCCAGGAGAAGGTCACTGACCTGCTGCTCGAAGATGGCCAGCTGAGCGGCGTGGTACTGGAAAGCGGCGAGCAGCTGCAGTCGCGCCACGTGGTGCTGGCGCTGGGCCACAGCGCCCGTGACACCTTCCGCATGCTGCACGGCAAGGGCGTGTTCATGGAGGCCAAGCCGTTCTCCGTCGGCTTCCGTATCGAGCACCCGCAAACGCTGATCGACAAGGCGCGCCTGGGCAAATATGCCGGCCACCCGAAACTCGGTGCGGCCGACTACAAGCTGGTGTACCACGCCAAGAATGGCCGTTCGGTGTACAGCTTCTGCATGTGCCCCGGCGGTACTGTGGTTGCCGCCACCAGTGAGCCAGGCCGCGTCGTCACCAACGGCATGAGCCAGTATTCGCGTAACGAACGCAATGCCAACTCCGGCATCGTCGTCGGCATCGACCCTGAGCGTGACTACCCGGGCGGCCCGCTGGCGGGCATCGAGCTGCAGGAGCGCCTGGAGGCGCACGCCTATGTAATGGGAGGCAGCAACTACCAGGCACCGGCGCAGCTGGTGGGTGATTTTGTGGCGGGTAGGCCGTCTACCGCAATCGGCAGCGTCGAACCGTCGTACAAGCCGGGCGTCACCCTGGGTGACCTGGCGCCGAGCCTGCCGGACTTCGCCATCGAAGCGATCCGCGAGGCGCTGCCAGCGTTCGATCGGCAGATCAAAGGCTACAACCTGCATGATGCGGTGTTGACCGGGATCGAGACGCGCACCTCGTCGCCGCTGCGCATTACCCGTGGCGCGGACTACCAGAGCCTGAACGTGAAGGGGCTGTTCCCTGCTGGGGAAGGTGCCGGGTATGCCGGTGGCATTCTGTCGGCAGGTGTTGACGGTATTCGCATTGCCGAGGCGGTGGCGCGGGATATGCTCGGGTTGTAAGCCAGTAGAGCCAGTACCGGCCTCTTCGCGGGCAAGCCCGCTCCCACAGGTACTTCACAGGTCTCAGGGGCTGTGGAGTACCTGTGGGAGTCGGCCTGCCGGCGATGTGGCCAGTACAGACAAAATAAAACCCCGAACTGGCGTGGCCGGTTCGGGGTTTTGTTTTTCAGCTATCAGTGCGAAACGCGGCTGGTACCGTCGACAGTCATGATGCGTACGCGCTCACCAACGCGGAAGATTTCGTTTTCCTGCACAGCCTGCACGTAGGCGCGCATGCTGCCGTCGTCCTCACGCACAGTGATCTCCACGCCTTGGGTGCGGGTGATGCCTTCCTCGGCAGCGGAACCTGCCAAGCCACCGGCCACGGCACCGATCACGGCTGCAACGATGCTGCCACGGCCACCGCCGATGGCGCTACCGGCCACACCACCAACAATTGCGCCAGCACCACCGCCGATTGGGGTCTTGGTGCCTTCGATCTTGACCGGGCGCAGGGATTCGATAGTACCCATGCGTACGGTCTGCACACGACGGGCCTCATCACGGGAGTAGCTGTCGCCAGTCAGGCTCGAGGCACAGCCGCCCAGCAACAACGACATGGTGGTAAAGGTCGCCACCAGCAAAGCGGATTTACGCATGGGTAAAGTCTCCATAAGTCAGGTGTCCATTAGACGCTGCACCTCGACGGCTGTCACGGTAGCGGAACAATAAAATTATTTCCGTTCAGCAACGGTACAGTCTCCGAGCCGGGCTTGGAGACTTAGACAGAGGATAGTCAGGGATTACTGCATCGGTGTTGGGACGGCCTTGGGGCTGCAGCGCAGCCCCTTGGATTTCACGGGGCCAAGCGCTCGCGCGTCCACAGCCCATCGACCAGCCGATAGTTCAGCCGGTCATGCAGGCGGCTCGCCCGCCCTTGCCAGAACTCGATGCGCTCGGGTAGCAGGCGATAACCGCCCCAGTGTTCCGGGCAATGTGGCTGAGTATCGGAGAACCGAGCCTCGGTGGCTTTCACCAAACCTTCCAGCTCTTCGCGCCCGGCAATCACCCGGCTCTGCGGGGACGCCCAGGCGCCCAGGCGGCTACCCAACGGGCGCACCTGGTAGTAGTCGTCCGATTCCTTGGCCGTGACCTTTTCCACCCGCCCCTCGATCCGCACCTGGCGCTCCAGCGCTGGCCAGAAGAAGGTCATCGCAGCGAAAGGGTTGGCTTGAAGTTGCTGCCCCTTGGCGCTGTCGTAGTTGGTGAAAAAGGTGAAGCCTCGCTCGTCGAGCCCTTTGAGCAGCAACACGCGGCAATGCGGGCGGCCATCACCATCGACCGTGGCGATGGTCATGGCATTGGCTTCCACAGGTGGCTGCTCGGTCTTTACCGCATCGGTAAACCACTGGTGAAACAACGCGAACGGCTCACCCGGAGCCTGGGCTTCCGCCAGGCCATCACGGGTGTAGTCGCGGCGCATATCGGCCAGGGATTGAGTCATGGCTGCGTTTCCTTGACGATCAGTTGGTCTTCGCAGGGCTGTTGGCAGCTACTTTCTTGTCAGCGGTAGCTTTCTTGGCGGCGGGCTTGGCCGGCGCGGCTTTTTTCTTGGCGGCAGTCTTGGCCGGTGCCTTGGCCTTGGCCACAGGCTTTTTCGCTGCAGGCTTGGCGGCGGCCTTGGCAGCCGGCTTGCTTTCAGCGGCCTTGGCAGCGGGTGCCTTGGCGTCCTGAACCGCGACCATCGAGGCCGGAGTCGGCGCCGGTGCTGCCTTCTGGTACTTGGCCATCAGTGCAAGCATGGTGTTCTGCGGGGTCAGCAGCATTTCGACGCGGCGGTTAAGCGCACGGCCTTCGACGCTGTCGTTGGCGGCGCGCGGCATTTCCGAGCCCATGCCCTTGAGCGACAGGCGGTCACGCTGCAGGCCGCTCAGGCGGAAGATCGCCGACACGGACGCGGCGCGCTCCAGGCTCAGCTTCTGGTTGGCAGCAGCGGTGCCGCTGGTGTCGGCGTGGCCCAGCACCAGCACGGCGGTCTTGGTGTCGCCCTCGACGGCCTTGGCCACGCGGGTGATCGGGCCGAGGGTCATCGGCAGCAGCATGTTCGGACGGTCCGGGTTGTAGGAGCTGTCAGCCGGGATGGTCACGACCAGCACGTTTTCACGGCGCTCGAGCTCCAGCTTGCTGTCCTTGATCGCTTCACGCAGCTTAGGCTCGTACTGGTCCAGCCAGGCCTGGGTGGCTTTTTCGTCGATTTTTGGCACGACCGGGCCCTTGGCCTGTTTGTCGTCACCGCCAAATGGCCACCACCAGCGGCTGGCGCTTTCGGACTTGGCGTCGGCCTTGGCGACTTTTTCGGTGACGGCCTGCTTCACTTCCTGCTCGGCAACCTTGTCCGAACCAAACGGCCACCAGCTGCTGCCGCCGCCCTTCGAAGCGTCCTGAGAGTGGCTGGCGCAGCCGGTCACGGCGGTCAGGCACAGAGCCAGTGCTAAGGTTTTATGTGAAGACATCAGCGATACACCATGAAATAGAAGGAAATTTTGCCAACACCTTGAGGCGTTGGCATTGAGGATAGTCAAAGGGGTCGCGCAATACCCGCGTTACCCGATCAAAGGCAAGTGCCAAGTACCCGTACCAGTTGCTGGGCTCTTGGGTCCATGAGCACGTAGGGGCCGAGGGTGTTGACCACGAAACCGAAAGCCACGTCGTGCTCAGGGTCGGCGAAACCGACCGAGCCGCCCGCGCCAGGGTGCCCGAAGGCCCGGGCGCCAAGGCCAAAGGTGGCGTTGGCCACAGTGGGCTGGTCAAGCATGCAGCCCAGGCCAAAACGGGTCTGGGTCAGCAGGGTGCGATCCTGACCGAGGCTGTGCTCACGCGTCAGCTCGTCGAGCAGTTCGGATTCGAGCAGGCTACCGTCGAGCAAGCCGGCGTAGAAACCCGCCAGGCTGCGGGCATTACCGTGGCCGTTGGCAGCTGGCTGCTGCATGCGCCGCCATTCGGGCTTATTGGTGCTGGTGAGAATGGCCGGCGGGTTGGTGAACGCACGGGTCGACAGCGCCTGCGGCTCACGCATGGTCACCTGCAGCAGGCGCTGGGCTGCGGCATCACCCGCGTTGCCCTTGCCGCGTGCGATATGTGCAACGCGATCAAATTCTTCGTCGGCCAGGCCGACATGGAAGTCCAGCCCCAGTGGCCGTGCGGTGCGCGCTACGATCGATTCGCCCGGGCCACGGCCATCGGCGCGACGGATCAGCTCACCGATCAGCCAGCCATAGGTGATGGCGGCGTAGCCATGCTCGGTACCCGGCGCCCACCAAGGCGTCTCGGCGGCCAGAGCATCGACCATGGTTTGCCAGTCATACAGGGCTTCTGCAGGCAACAACTCACGGATAGCCGGCAAACCGGCACGGTGGCTGAGCAACTGGCGCAGCGTGACGTTCTCTTTGCCTGCCTGGGCAAACTCGGGCCAGTAGCGCGCTACCGGGGCATCCAGGGCCAGCTTGCCCTCGCCCACCAGTTGCAGCGCGGTAACGGCCGTGAAGGTCTTGGTGCAGGAGAACAGGTTGGCGATGGTATCGCTGTGCCAGGCCTGCTGGCCGTCCTTGTCGGCACTGCCTGCCCACAGGTCGACCACGGTTTCGCCACCGACCTGGATACACAGCGCCGCGCCACGCTCCTGGGGATCATCGAACAATGCCGCAAACGCTTCGCGCACCGCTTCGAACTTCAGCTCATAGTGACCCTGGATCTGCACCCGCTGTTCTCCGTACGACCTTGCTGAAAAAGGCGTGCATTGTTTCAGTAGTTGGCGCTTTTGCCTACTGGGCAAGGCTGGATGGTCACTAAGAAAAGCGCCCTTTTCAGGGCGTCTCTTTCGCCGGCGACCCCGTGGTAGACGCCCCACCCTGCAGCACGCTGCTCAACTGACCAACGGCCTGATGGTTGCTTTTGCGCACTGCCTCTACAAAGCCTGGATACGGCACATCGGTGATGGCCACGAGCCCCAGATGGCCATTTTCGCCATCGAGCAAACGCCCACTGGCCGGTTGGTCGAGGTACTGGAACCAATGCGCGCCTACGATCATCGGCTGCGCCAAGGCCGCTTTGAGGAAGTTACCGTAGGCCGGCCCCCGGTCCTCTTCACGCGCCACTTCCAATGGCCCTGGCCAGAACGGCCCACGGTCGCGCGAACCGAACTGGAACTCGGACACCAGCACCGGCTTGTCCAGTTCGGCCAGGCGGGCGAAGTCGTAGCCGTCGTCAGGCTTGAGGGTGTAGAAGTTGAAGCTCAGCACATCGCAGAACTCGGCGCAGGCCTTGACCGCTTCCGGGGTGCTTGCGGCATAGCGGCCGCCCAGCAGCAGGTGATTGGGCGCATGCCATTTCAGCGAGTCGGCGATGGTCTTGAAATAGGTCTCGGCGAACACTTGCTGGAAGTATTGGTAATCACGCTCGATCTCCGGGTGCTCGGGGTTGGGCAGCGGCGCCTCGAAACCTGGGTCTTCCATCAGTTCCCAAGCCTGCAAGTCGATGCCCCAGGCCTTGGACAAGCCTTCCTGGTTACGGTACTTGTCGCGCAATTGCTTGAGGAAGGCGCGCTTGGCCGGCACATCGGTGGTCAGGCGCAGCGTGCCATAGGCCAGGCCATAACGGGCTTTGGGGTCGCTGCCGGGGGCAGCCCAGGCCAGTTCGTTGTCGGCAAAATAACCAATCAACCAGGGGTCATCACGGTGGTCGCGCGCGGCGATGGCCACGGCGCGTTCAGTGGCCATGGCGAAGCGCGGATCAAACGGATCCGGCATGCGGCCCCACCAGTCCATGCCCGTGCTGATACTGGCATAGTCACCCACGATCGACAGTGGCAGCGTGTACGGCATGCGCTTGGCCTCGGCCAAGCCAGGGTCGCTCCAGTTACCCAGGGTATTGAAGCCCCACGCCTGCAGGCGATCGAGCGTGTGCGCCTGCCAACGGGCGGCATCCAGCACCAGCGGCGGGCACTGAGGCGCGGCTTGGCCTTCGACGGCGGCCGGGCACGGCTTGCCATAGGTGCGCTGGATGTTGGCGGCATAGAAATCGAACCAGCGACCTTTCTTGAAGCTGCGCCCTTGCGACGACGCATTGCCATCGTCGTTATTGCCTTCGCCATAGAATGCTGTCAGCGCGTCACCCTCACCCGGCAGCTTGCTGAACATCCCCTCGCGGCCGGCGACATAGGTTCGCCCGCCATCGGCGGCCACGGCATTTACGCCCAGCGAGTAGAACGGATGGCCGTCCGGGGTTACCAGGTACCAGCGGCCATCCCGTTTCTCGGTACGGAAAAAACCCTTGGCCTCGAACGCCGGGCCCGCCAGCAGGCCACCGTAGCTGTCCAACTTCTGCTTGCCGCGTTCGGCCAGCCAGGCCTTGAGCTGTTGCTGCTCGCGGTTGTCGGCGGCCTTGAGCTGCTCATCGTTGACGATCTTCTCGGGCCAGCGGCCACGGGTAGACTGGCCATAGCCGTCGATCAGTTCGTGATAGGCCGCCTTGTAGGCGAGGTCATCGTCCTGGATACCGACCTTTTCAATCAGTACGTTCTGCGCCACCTTGGGGCTGGGAATGCTCAGGCTGACAGAGGCCACCTGCTTGAGGTCGACCTCGCCGCCACTGCTGGTCAACAGCACGCGCTGCCCTTCGTACACCCACGGCATCGGTGGGCCGGCGCGCATCCCCTGGCTCAGCGGCGAGCTGGCCTTGAGTGGCACCATGACCGTCTGCGCAGGCCCGGCCGGCAGGTCGATGCGGCTGGTCAGGGTACGGCCATCACTGCCTTGCACCGTAACATCGACGGTCAGTGCCCAATCCATGGCGCTTTGCAGGCGCAAGGTCAGAAACTGCCCGGCAGACCAGTCCCAAACGCCAGTTTGTGGGCTCAGGCGCAGGGTCGGCCGCTCGACCGGGTTGAACACCACCCGCCTTAACACCTCGCCTTCGGTGGTTTGTTCTGCGTTGTACTGCGGCATGCCGGTACCTTCGGTCGCCACATTGACGACCGAGGCAGGGCGCACGAAGCTGAACAGCGTCTGCTGCCCGGCCAGCAGCGGCGTGCTCAGCAACAGGGTAAGAACAGCGGGCAAGGTGCGGCGGATCATAGGGCTCAGGCTCTCCTTCCAGGCCCTCATGAGCCCGCGACAGAGTGATGGACAACGGGCCGACGCGTCATGCTCCGGCCGTCAGGAAATCTCCCGCCGGAACGGCGGCAGCGCATTGAGAATAGCCTTGCCGTAGCGCTGGGTGACCAGGCGCCGATCAAGCAAGGTGATAACGCCGCGGTCCTGCTCGGTACGCAGCAGGCGACCGCAGGCCTGGATCAGTTTCAGCGAGGCATCCGGCACGGCAATTTCCATGAACGGGTTGCCGCCACGGGCTTCGATCCATTCGGCCAGGGCCGCCTCGACCGGGTCGTCCGGCACGGAGAAGGGGATCTTGGCGATCACCACGTGCTCGCAATAAGCACCCGGCAAGTCGACACCTTCGGCGAAACTGGCCAGACCGAACAGCACGCTGTGCTGGCCGTCGTCGACCCGCGCCTTGTGCTTGTTCAGGGTCTCCTGCTTGGACAGGTTGCCCTGGATCAGCACCAATTTGCGCCAATCACGGTCCAGCCCGTCGAACACTTCCTGCATTTGCTTGCGCGACGAGAACAGCACCAGCGCACCGCGGGCGTCTTCGACGATGTTCGGCAGTTCACGGATGATCGCCGCAGTATGCGCCGCCGCATCACGTGGGTCGGCCTTGAGGTCGGGCACGCGCAGCAGGCCGGCATCGCCATGCACGAACGGGCTTGGCACCACACAGGTTACCGCGTCGCGAGGCAGGCCCGAACGCATGCGGAAGCGGTCGAACTTGCCCAGTGCAGTGAGGGTCGCCGACGTCACCAGGGCGCCGTGGGCAACACTCCACAGGCTTCGGCGCAGCATTTCGGCAGCCAGGATTGGGCTGGCGTTGACCTCGATATCGAACAGCGCACCGCTTTCGGCCAGGGTCAACCAGCGGGCCATGGGCGGGCTGTCTTCAGGGTCTTCAGCCGTAAAGGCAGTCCACAATTCCCAGTTACCCTGGGCACGGGTGACCAGGCTGCCGAACAAGGGGTACCACTCTTCGGCCTGATGGCTAGCGATACCGATGTTGACCTCACCGTCCATGCCTTCTTTAAGCAAGTCGGCCAGGCGGGTAAACAGGTCATTCAGGCGGGCGAAGCCCTTTTTCAGCTCGATACCGACTTCGCGGATCTGCTCCGGAACCACGCCACCCTCGAAGCGATAGCGCGGGCGCTCGCGGCCTTCCATGTCTTCGCTGGGGCGGAAGTCGGCAACCTGTTCGCACAAGGTGAACATGAACTGTTGCTGGGTGCGAATTTCCCGCGCCAGCTCCGGCACCTGCTCGATCAGCTTGCCCAGGTCGCCGGGCAGCGGGTGCTGGGCCAGCAGCTTGGTCAGGTTCTTGGCGGTCTGCTCCAGCCAGTCGGCGGTGGAGCGCAGGCGCGAATAGTGGGCGAAGTGGCCGATGGCCTTGTCTGGCAGGTGATGGCCTTCGTCGAACACGTACATGGTGTCGCGCGGGTCGGGCAATACCGCACCGCCGCCCAGGGCCAGGTCGGCCAGGACCATGTCGTGGTTGGTGACGATCACGTCGACCTTGCCCATGCCCTCCCGAGCCTTGTAGAACACGCACTGCTGGAAGTTAGGGCAATGCCGGCCAGTGCATTGGCTGTGGTCGGTGGTCAGGCGCGCCCAGTCCTGGTCTTCAAGGGTTTCGGACCAGCTGTCGCGGTCGCCGTCCCAACGGTTGCCGGCGAGCTTCTCGATCATGCTGTTGAACAGCTTCTGGCTGCGCTCGTCGACTTCGATGTGGAAGCCTTCCTCCTCGAACAGCTGGGCAGTGGCCGATTGCGCATGGCCCTCCTGCAGCAGCACGTCGAGCTTGGACAAGCACAGGTAGCGGCCGCGGCCCTTGGCCAGCGCGAAGCTGAAGTTCAGGCCGCTGTTGCGCATGAGGTCGGGCAGGTCCTTGAAGACGATCTGCTCCTGCAGGGCCACGGTGGCGGTGGCAATCACCAGGCGCTTGCCAGCGGCCTTGGCAGCCGGGATCGCGGCCAGGCTGTAGGCGACCGTCTTGCCGGTACCGGTACCGGCCTCCACTGCCACCACGGCAGGCTCGCCGGCGCGGCGGCCTTCGTCGTCGCAGGCAATGTCGCCAAGTACTTTGGCCACTTCGGCGATCATCAGGCGCTGGCCATAGCGTGGCTTGAGGCTCTTGGCTTCGAGAAAACGCGAGTAGGCGCCCTGAATGGTGGCTTTGAGTTCGTTGCTGATCATGGTCTGCAGGCGCCCGAAGGGCTGGATATATTTTCAGTGTTTCGCATGGGGCGGCTATCATACCCCGCTATTGCCCTTTGTGCCGCATGGAGATCCGGATGCTTGCCTTTGCCCTGCCCTACACACTGCATGTCTTGGCCGCCCTGGTATGGGTCGGCGGCATGTTCTTCGCCTGGCTGGTGCTGCGCCCGGCAACGGTTGCAGCCCTTGAGGGGCCTGCCCGGCTGCGGCTGTGGGTGGAAGTTTTCCGACGCTTTTTCGTCTGGGTCTGGCTGGCGGTGGCGATCTTGGCGATAAGTGGTATCGGCATGTTGCACATGCGCTTCAGCGGTTTCGAGACCGCGCCCCGGTACATACAAGTGATGATGGGCGGCGGGGTTGCCATGTTCGCCCTGTTCATGCGCATTCAAGCGCTGCTGCTGCCTGAGCTCAAAGCCGCGGTGCAGGCCGAGGACTGGCCGGCTGGCGCTGCGGTGCTGGGCCGGATCCGGCGGATGGTGGGGGTCAATCTGCTGCTGGGCCTGGCCGTGGTGGCGGTGGCCAGCTCGCGACTGCTGATGTAAGCGTACCTGCAGCGCGCCTGGATCGGTTACCCGTGAACAGGCGCGCTGCAACGTTTACAGCGGCTGCAGGATCAGCTCACCTGCGGCTCCAGCCAGGCCAGGTTGGCCAGGCTGCCCTGCCCGGCCACTGGCACCGGCATCGGTGCGGTAGACCAGGCAACCCTTGCTTGCCCCACCCTTGCCCGCCTTGCCAGCAGCACCAGCCTTGCCGGCAACACCACCCTCCAGGCGTACCACAATGCGCTCCTGCGCGAAGCCCTGCGGCAGGCTCAGGCGCACTCGCCCTCCGGGTGCGCCATCGTGCCCATTACCGCCATCATCACCGTTGGCACCGCGGCTGGCCTGGCCCCATGTACAACCGCCCGCCTGGCCATTGGCACCATCGAGGCCTACGTAACCTGGAGCGCCAGCACCGCCACGGGCATCGATCGCCAGGCGCTCGGCATCGACTGCATCCAGCTTCAGGTCCAGGCTGCGACCGGACCGGGCTGCGCGCTGGTAGGTACCGGGTGCGCCGGGCGCACTGAACTCGCTGCCCTCCCCCAGCCGCGCGCGGCGCGCCTCAATGCGCAATGCAACGTCGGACGGTGCAATGGCAATACGCGCATCACGCCCCAGCTCCAGCTGGTCGATCTTCAACTCTGTCAGCGTGGCCGGCAGCAACAGGGTTGCCGAGTCGGCCACGCGCAAATGTTCCAGATGCACGCTGGCCGACTTATTGGGCAAGCGCAGCATCGACTGAGGGGCAACTTCCAGGCTCTGAGCCTGGGCAAATGGAGCGGCCATGGCCACCAGCAACATCAATTTACGCACGGCGAAGCGACTCCTGAGGACGGGGAATGGACATGACGTGAAAAATGCCGGTCAGCAGGATCTGCAACCGATCGAACCAACGGTGGCTGCGCCCGCGCAGGCTGCCATTGAAAAACAGCATTTCCAGAAAATGCAGGCACAGCAATGCAATGCCGGTGGCATTGATCAACAGATTGAACGGCAGCGGCTGCGGCATCAGCAGGTTGAACAGGGCCACGCCCCAGAAAACCACCGTCAGGACCTTGCCCAGGCCCAGGATGAACTTCATACCCCGTCCCTCTTATTTATTGTTATGGTCACGCGGCCCGAGCAGGCGAGCCCCGCGCCCAACAGTACCCGCAAGCTGGGGCGCGCGCCAGCGTCGCTCAGTTGAGGTGCAGGTCGACCCGCCGATTGTGCGCGCGGCCTTCCTCGGTGTCGTTTTCAGTGACTGGCTCGCTTGCCCCTCGCCCCTCGCTGGTCACCTTCTGCGGTGCCAGGCCCTGGCTGATCAGGTATTCGGCGACACTGGCGGCACGCCGTTCGGAAAGCGCCTGGTTGTAGCTGCTCGAGCCGACGTTGTCGGTATGGCCGACCACCTTGATCCGCGACACACCCAGCTCGTTGAGCCGCGGCAACAAGCTCTGCAGCCTTTGCTGGCTGGCCGTTGTCAGGTCGGCAGAGTTGAACGCGAACATCACCTGGCCCTGGTCGTCGAGGGAAATCACCTCTGGCTGGGGCTCCGGCGCGGGTTGGCTGGGCGGGTACTGCGGCAGCGGGCAGCCCATGTGATTGACCGCCGTACCGGCTGGGGTGTCGGGGCAGCGGTCACGGCGGTCAAAGACGCCATCATCGTCTTCGTCACCATCCTGGGCGTAACAGATCAGGCCGCCGGCGATCGCACCCAAGGCGCCACCCCCCGCAGCCCAACTGGAGCTTTCAATCGCCCCCAGGCCGCCACCCGCCAAGCCACCCAGCAGGCTGCAGAGGGGCCAGGTCCTTTGATTGAGGGGCGCACTGCCGTCACTGTGGGTGGCGCAGCCTGCAAGCAGGCTGGTAACCACCAGCAGCGGCAGCGCCGCCTTTGACATAACACTCATGATGAATGCTCCTGTGTCGTTGGCCGCAACCGGCCTACAGGAGTAAAGACGCGCCCGCGCCACTTCTCAAGGCGCGGGCGCCAGCCGTCAGCGCTGGATCTTGATCTCGGTGCGACGGTTCATCGAACGCCCATCGGCCGTGGCGTTGTCCGCCACTGGCTGGGTTTCACCCGCCCCCACCACCGAAACGAAACTGGCGCGTGGTACACCGCTCTCGACCAGGTAATCGGTGACCGAGTGGGCACGGCGCTCGGACAGTTTCTGGTTGTAGCCGTCGGAGCCAACGCTGTCGGTGTGGCCGCTCACGCTCAGGCGGGCACTTGGCGCTTCCTGCTTCAGGCGGGTGGCGATGGTGTTCAGGCGTTCCTTGTCGGCTGCCGTCAGGCGCGCAGAATCGAACTCGAAATGCACGTCACGGATGACGATGACTTCTTCCTTCTGTACGACCACCTCTTCAACCACCGGTGCAGGTTCCGGCGGGCAGCCATTGGCATCGACCTGCACGCCACGCGGCGTGCCTGGGCACTTGTCACGGCTGTCCGGCACACCATCGCCGTCTTCGTCACCATCGCCGTGGGCCCAGCAATAGCCGGCTGCCAGGCCACCACCGAGCAATGCGCCCCAGCCAGCCCAGCTGGAACTTTCGATGGCGCCCAGGGCGGCACCGCCCACACCCCCGACGGCAGCACACTTCGGCCAGTCGGTTTTTTGCAAACCTGCACAACCAGTCAACACACTGGTGAGCAGTACCAGGGGTATCGCTGTGCGTACTATGCTCATTTCGTAGCTTCTCCTAGGGGGAATCGGCATATGGCCGATCATTGGGAGTAAAGACCGCACACCTCATCCCTGCCAGCAATAAGCCACGACGTGGCCACATGCCGCTTTGCCCCCGGCCAACAGCCCGTTAGTCTTGGAAGACCTGAACGAGGATTGGCAATGACCGACGGTTTTTCCCAACGCACACCGCAACAGGCCCTGGCGGCCTTGCTAGAGCGCTTCACCCCGCAACGCCTGCTGTTGGTGGGCACCCGCTTCCCGGCCCTGGACGCCTTTGCCCAGGCCCACCCGCAGGTGACCATCGAAACGTGCACACCTGGCGCGCTGCCGGCACATGTTGCCGCGCAGCGTTTCGACCTGGCCGTGCTGGTGGACTGCCTGGAGCACCTGCCCAAACGCGCCGGCCTGGAACTGCTGGGCGGCATTCGCAACCTCAACGCCAGCCGCGTCGCGGTGCTGGCCGACTTGCGCGCCTGTGGCTGGCAGGACACCGACTTTTTTGCCCTGGCCCTGTCGGCCAGCGAGAAGTTCCGTCGTGACGAGCAGGTCTTGAACTTGTTCACCTATGATCTACATGACTACAAGCAGGTCCCGGACTGGCTCAACGCAAGGTTCTGGGCCAACCCTGAAAACTTCGGCAAGTACTGGTGGTAATGATGAGTGTCTCGGTTTGCCCTTGTGGCAGCGGTAATCTGCTGGACGCCTGCTGTGGGCACTACCACGCCGGAACACCGGCACCGGATGCACAGACACTGATGCGTTCGCGCTACAGCGCTTACGTGCTGGGGCTGATCGACTACCTGGTAGCCACTACCCTGCCGTCCCAACAGGGCGGGCTGGACCGTGCTGCCATGGCCGCCTGGAGCGCCCAGAGCACCTGGCTTGGCCTGGAAGTGGAGAGCGCCGAGGTGCTCGGTGGCCAGCCTGAACATGCCTTCGTGACCTTTACCGCGCGCTGGCATGACCAGGAGGGCGACCACCAGCACCGCGAACGTTCCGCGTTCGTGCAGCACGACAGGCGCTGGTACTTCATCGACCCGACCGTCGAGCTCAAGGCTGGCCGCAACGACCCCTGCCCCTGCAACAGCGGGCAGAAATTCAAGAAATGCTGCGCCAGCTACGTCGGTAACTGAGCATGATCGCCCTGGCCCGCCTGCTCCTGCTCAGCACCCTGCTGGCAGTGTTGCCGGGCTGTGCGATCTGGGGGGATGACGACTGGCGCGAACCTGAGGTGCACCTGGTCAAGGTCGAGACGGTCAAGGCGCGCCTGCTTGAGCAGGAGTTCGTGTTGCACCTGCGCATCGACAACCCCAATGACAGCCGTCTGTTCATTCGCAACGTCGGCTATTCGGTCTGGCTCAACGACCTGCTGCTGGTGGAAGATGAAGCCAGTGTCTGGCGCAGTGTCGGCGGCCATGCCAGGCGCACCTTCAAGATCACCGCGCGGACCAACCTGTGGAAACAGCTCAAGCCGTTGGCCAAGTTGCTCAAAAGCGAGCAACCGCTGCACTACCGATTGCAGGGTGAGCTGGCGACCGGGCTGCTTATCCACCGGGACCTGCACTTATCGCGCAGTGGTGAGATAATGCCCGGTGATTTCATACCGGAGTAACCCTGCAATGACTCAACAACCCCATGTTCATGGCCCTGACTGCAACCACGATCATGATCACCACCATGATCACGACCACGGCCATGTGCACGGCCCGCATTGCAACCACGGCCACCAGGAGCCGGTTCGCAACGCCCTGAAGGACGTCGGCCGCAATGATCCGTGCCCGTGCGGCAGCGAGAAGAAATTCAAGAAGTGCCACGGCGCTTGATTCGGCTTGAGTTCTGCGGTGCCCCGTAGACCGAGCGCCGCCCGCGCGGCGCTTCGCGGGTAAACCCGCTCCCACATTTGTTGCAACGTACCATGGCCTGATAGGCCATAGTTGCCAGCCTTGTTGGCACGACGAGGTATGTCGGCTGCCGCCCAGTCTGTCTTCAGTCATGCGCCAGGCGAACAACCATGGCCTGACTGGAACGGCGCGTTGCAACAAATGTGGGAGCGGGTTTACCCGCGAAGCGCCGCGCGGGCGGCGCTGGATCTCATGAACAGAAAACAACTCAAGACAAGCACCCAGAGCTCGATCTCCCAGGCGCCGAAAGCCTACCGGCATGCTACCTTAGCGCCATCCAAACCCCCGCCACGCCTTGCAGGAGCCCTTGTCATGGCCGCCCCCGTCCTTCCTCCCTTCCGCCCGCGGTTCGCCACCGCTGCCACGCTGCTCGGCATGCTCGGGCTTGCCGGTTGCCAAATGGGCGGCTACCAGGACAGCGTGCCACCGACCACCGGCGTACAGCCGCTCAAAGGCCTGGCGCAGAACGTTTCGATTCGCCGCAACGCCATGGGCGCACCGCTGATCGAAAGCAGCAACTTCCATGACGCCCTGTTCAGCCTCGGCTACGTGCACGCCGGTGACCGCATCGAGCAGATGCTTGCCATGCGCCTGCTTGCCCAGGGCCGCCTGGCGGAGCTGGCCGGCAGCGACGCGCTGGACATCGACCGCCTGATGCGTGCCGCCAACCTCAAGCAGAATGCCACCCAGCTGTACGCCGACGCTTCGCCACGGCTCAAGCGCTTCTTCGAGGTATATGCCCGCGGGGTCAATGCCTACCTGTTCCGCTACCGCGACAAGCTGCCGGCCAACCTCGCCAGCAGCGGCTACCGCCCGGAATACTGGAAGCCCGAGGACTCGGCGCTGATCTTCAGCCTGTATGCCTTCAGCCAGTCGGTGAACCTGCAGGAAGAACTCAGCGCCCTGACCCTGGCGCAAAAAGTCGGCAGCGACAAGCTGCCCTGGCTGCTGCCCGGTGCGCCGGATGAACCGCTGGCCGACGCCGAGGTGGAAAAACTCAAAGGCCTCAACCTGAGCAGCCAACTGCCCGGCCTGCCTGCCCTGGCGGCAGCCAGCCAGAAGCTCGCCGACCTCGACCTGCTCGGCAGCCCGGGCTCGGCCAACCTGGCGCTGGGCCCGCAACGCAGCCGCAGCGGCAAGAGCTTGCTGGCCAGCGACAGCCGCGCAGCCTGGGCCCTGAGCCCGGTGCAGATCCACACTGGCAAGTACCAGGTGGCAGGCCTGTCGCTGCCGGGGCTGCCTATCGTGTTGGCCGGCTACAACGGCAAACTGGCCTGGAGCAGCAGCGCGGTGATGGCTGACAACCAGGACCTGTACCTGGAGCAACTGCGCCGCCAGGGCAGCCAGCTCAGCTACCTGGCCGACGGCAAGTGGCTGCCAGCGCGCGCCCGCAGCGAAACCTTCTTCGTCCGCGGCCAACGCCCGTTGCGGGAAGTGATGTACGACACCCGCCACGGCACCCTGCTCGCCCAACCGGGCACTGCCAGCCTGGGCCTGGCGCTGAACTTGCCGCAACTCAAGGGCGACCGCAGCCTGGATGCACTGTTCGACCTGACCCGCGCGAAAAACGTCGAACGCGCCTTCGACAGCACCCGCGAAGTGGCAGCCGCCGCACTCAATTTCGTGTTTGCCGAACCTGAGCACATTGGCTGGCAGGTCAGCGGCCGCTACCCGAACCGCCGTGAAGGCCAGGGCCTGCTGCCGTCGCCAGGCTGGGACGGGCGCTACGATTGGGACGGCTATGCCGATCCGATGCTGCACCCCTACGACCAGGACCCGCCAGCCGGCTGGATCGGCCACGCCAACCAGCGCAGCCTGCCCCGCGGCTATGGCATGCAGCTGTCCAACACCTGGTACTACCCCGAGCGCGCCGAACGCCTCGCCCAACTGGCCGGCAACGGTCGCCACGACAGCCGCAGCCTGATGGCGCTGCAAAACGACCAGGTGACACTGCTGGCCGACAAGCTCAAGCAGATGTTCGACGCCCCCGGCATGGCGCAGCCGCTCAAGCAGGCCATCGACGCGCTGCCAACCGCCCAGCGCGACAAGGCCCGCGATGCCCTGGCCCGGCTCAAGGCCTTCGACGGCCGCCTGAGCCCGGTTTCGGCGGATGCGGCGCTGTATGAGTTGTTCCTTCAGGAAATGTCACGCCAGACCTTCCTCGACGACCTCGGCCCAGAGTCCAGCCCAACCTGGCAGGCATTCGTCAGCAACGCGCGCTTGTCCTACTCGGCCCAGGCCGACCACTTGCTCGGCCGCGAAGACAGCCCGTTCTGGGATGACCGCAGCACGCCGCAGAAGGAAGACAAACCGGCCATCTTGGCCCGCAGCCTGGCGGCTGCTGTGGATGCCGGTACAGCCCAACTGGGAGCCGACCGCCGCGCCTGGCAGTGGGGCAAGTTGCACCAGTATCGCTGGCCTGCCCCGGCGTATCACGGCCTGGGCGATGCCCTCAGCCGCTCGCCACTGGCTGCCGGCGGTGATTTCAGCACCCTGGCATTGACCCCATATGCCTGGGGCAGCGATTTCGACACCCGCCTGCCGGCTTCGGCACGCATGGTCGTCGACTTTGGCCAGGCCGAACCGCTGCAGGTGCTGACCAGCAATGGCCAGTCCGGCAACCCGGCCAGTTCGCATTACAGCGACGGGCTGGACGCCTGGTTCAAGGGGCGGTTCATGAGCCTGCCGTTGCAGCCGCAGAACTTTGGGCGGGCTTATGGCAGCCAGCGGTTGACGTTGGTGCCGGGCCGTTAAACCGGGAAGGGAAAAGCCGCCAGAACTGGCGGCTTTGTTTTACTGATCAAGCCGCCACGACGGCGAGTTCAATGCGCTGCCCCAGCACATGCAGCGCATGCTCGACCTGCTCGATCTTGGAGCGATGCAACAGATCGACCAGCCGATCGACCTGAGGACGATTGACCCCCAAGCGCCGTGCCATTTCAGTTTTAGTCACTTTCTGCTCAACCATGGTATTCCACAGAGCTGCTTTTGCCGCCGTCAGGGCTGGCAGGCGCACAACCGGTTGACCCGATGACGGCGCTTTCGGCAACGGGATGGCTTTTTTCTGATCCACATAAAACGAGAGCGCGGATTCCATGGCATCTACCGCATCGAACATTGCCTCCTCCGCGGTATCGCCAGCACTGGCCATTTCAGGCACATCCGGACAACTGACCCAGACGCTGCCTTCTTCTCGGTGAATGATCACCGGATAATCGAAGATCATCTTGTGCTCTCCTCAAAACTCATCACTCGCTCAGGCCCAGATCTTTAAGGATCTTCTTTCTGAGCCCTTCACCCATCTCTTTGGCGCCATGGTCCGGAAAAATCGTAACCTCGAAAGCCACTTCCTCATTTCCGAATGACCTGTAGTCCTCTTCGCCCAGATAGCCGCTCGAACTTCTGTCAGGCGCCACCGCTCCTAACTGGTAACCCCCCAACCACCAGTACCCACGCCATGGACCTCGTCATCGCCCGCCCCGAAGGCTTGTACTGCCCGCCCGGTGATTTCTACATCGACCCTTGGCGGCCGGTCGCGCGCGCTGTCATCACCCATGGCCATGGTGACCATGCCCGCCGCGGCAATGCGCATTACCTGACGGCCGCCCCTGGCGCCGGCATCCTGCGCAGCCGCCTGGGCCAGGACATCGACCTGCAGACCCTGGCCTACGGCGAACGTATTCACCACCATGGCGTCACCCTCAGCCTGCACCCGGCCGGGCATGTGCTGGGTTCGGCGCAGGTGCGGCTGGAGCATGAGGGTGAAGTGTGGGTGGCTTCCGGCGACTACAAGGTCGAGCCGGACGGCACCTGTGCCCCGTTCGAGCCGGTGCGCTGCCACACCTTCATCACCGAGTCGACGTTCGGCCTGCCCATCTACCGCTGGCCCAGCCAGGCTGAAGTGTTTGCGGGGGTGAACACCTGGTGGCGAGCCAATGGCGATCAAGGCAAGGCCAGCGTGTTGTTCTGCTATGCCTTCGGCAAGGCTCAACGAATCCTTCATGGGCTGGATAGCGACATCGGACCCATCCTGGTGCACGGCGCGGTCGAGCCGCTCAACCTGGTGTACCGCGAGGCGGGTGTGTACCTGCCGCAAACCCTCTATGCCGGTGATGTCCCCCGCAACGACCCACTCATGCGCCAGGCCATCGTGCTGGCCCCACCTTCTGCCGCCGGCAGCAGCTGGATGCGGCGCTTCGGCGATTACAGCGATGCCTTCGCCAGCGGCTGGATGCTGCTGCGCGGCACACGGCGGCGGCGCGGTGTGGACCGCGGCTTCGTGCTGTCCGACCACGCCGACTGGCCGGGCCTTCTGTGGGCCATCGAGCAGACTGGTGCCGAGCGCGTGATGGTCACCCACGGCTCGGTCAACGTGCTGGTGCGCTACCTCAACGAGCGGGGCCTCGATGCCCGCGCTTTCGTCACCGAGTACGGGGAAGAAGATGACGCCCCTACGACGGAGCCTGAGGCATGAAAGCGTTCGCGCAGCTCTACCTGCGCCTGGATGCCACCACCTCCAGCAATGCCAAGCTCGAAGCGCTGCGCGACTACTTTGCCGCGGCCCCTGCCGAGGATGCTGCCTGGGCGGTGTACTTTCTTTCCGGGGGCCGGCCCCGGCAATTGGTGCCTACCCGCGTGCTACGCGAACTGGCAACGGCGCTGGCCGGGTTGCCCGACTGGCTGTTCGAAGAGAGCTACCAGGCGGTGGGTGACCTGGCGGAAACCATCTCGCTGTTGCTGCCTGAAAACCAGCACGGCAGCGAGGACGGCCTGGCCAATTGGGTCGAAGCCCACCTGTTGCCCCTTCGCGGGCTCCCCGCCGAAGAGGTCCAGCAGCGCCTGCCAGTGCTCTGGGCACAGCTGGACCGCCCCAGCCTGATGCTGTGCCTGAAGCTGATCACCGGCAGCTTTCGCGTCGGCGTGTCCAAGCTGCTGGTCACCCGCGCCCTGGCGCAGTTGGCCGGGCTGGACGCAAAACGCGTGGCACAGCGCCTGGTCGGCTACACCGACATCAGCCATCGCCCTGCTGCCAGCAGCTACCACAAGCTGATCGCCGCTGAATCGGACGATGAACACCGTCAGCGTGGCGGGCAGCCCTATCCGTTCTTCCTGGCGCACGCCCTGCAGGCCCCGACCGAGCAGTTCGACGCCCTGCTCGGCCCGCCGAGCGCCTGGCAGGTCGAATGGAAGTGGGATGGCATCCGCGCCCAGGTGGTCAAGCGCGATGGCCAGGTGTGGGTGTGGTCGCGCGGCGAAGAGCTGGTCACCGACCGCTTCCCCGAGCTGCATGGCCTGGCGCAGAGCCTGCCGGACGGCGTCGTGCTCGACGGCGAAATTCTGGTCTGGAAGCCCGGCGCCACAGCCGATGTGCTGGCCGTACAGCCTTTCGCCCTGCTGCAGCAGCGCATTGGCCGCAAGACCTTGGGCAAGAAACTGCTGGCCGACGCGCCGGTGGTGCTGCAGGCCTACGACCTGCTGGAATGGCAGGGCGAGGATTGGCGCAACCGGCCACAACATGAACGCCGCCAGCAGTTGCAGCGCCTAGTGGAGGACTACCCCTTGGCGCCCGTGCTGCTGTCGCCACTGCTTGAAGGGCGGAGTTGGCACGAACTTGCCGTGCAGCGCGAACAGTCGCGCAGCCTGGGCGTGGAGGGCCTGATGCTCAAGCAGCGCGACGCCTTGTACGGCGTGGGCCGGACCAAGGACATGGGGGTGTGGTGGAAATGGAAGATCGACCCGTTCAGCGTCGATGCAGTGCTGATCTACGCCCAACGCGGCCATGGCCGGCGCGCCAGCCTTTACAGTGACTACACGTTCGCCGTCTGGGACGCACCGGCCGGTAGCGCGGAACGTGCGTTGGTGCCCTTCGCCAAGGCGTATTCGGGCCTGAGCGATGAAGAAATGCGCAAGGTAGATGCCATCATCCGCAAGACCACGGTGGAAACCTTCGGCCCGGTGCGCAGCGTTACCCCGACACTGGTGTTCGAGCTGGGCTTCGAGGGCATTGCCCTGTCAAAACGGCACAAGAGCGGCATCGCCGTGCGCTTCCCCCGCATGCTGCGCTGGCGCCTGGACAAGCCGATCGAAGAAGCCGATGACCTGGCAACCTTGCAGGCATTGCTGGCCTGAACAACGCAACGGGGTTAGGCACAGCAGGCAAAATTATGCTTAGCTTTGTGCCGACCCGTGTCGCAGACCGTTTTCGCCACGCAGCCAGGACCACCATGCACCACTCTACCCACGACCTGCTTTCCCCCGTACCCGGCATCACCCGCCAACTGCACAGCTTCCACTTCGGCCCGCGCGGTGGCGCCAAGGTGTATATCCAGGCCTCGCTGCATGCCGACGAGCTGCCGGGCATGCTGGTGGCCTGGCACCTCAAGCGCCGCCTGGGCGAGCTGGAACAGCAAGGGCGCCTGCGCCGCGAGATCATTCTGGTGCCGGTGGCCAACCCGGTGGGCCTGGAGCAGGTGATGCTGGATGCACCGCTGGGCCGTTTCGAACTGCAGAGCGGCGAGAACTTTAACCGCAATTTTGTCGACCTTTCCGACAGCATCGGCGACCAGATTGACGGCCACCTGACCCAGGACCCCGAACACAACGTTGCGCTGATTCGCGAATACCTGCGTCGCGGCCTGGATGCCCACCCGGCGCACACCCCGCTGCAGTCCCAGCGCCTGATCCTGCAACGGCTGGCCTGCGACGCCGACCTGGTGCTGGACCTGCACTGTGACTTCGAGGCGGTGGAACACCTCTATACCACGCCAGAAGCCTGGCCGCAGGTCGAGCCACTGGCCCGCTACCTGGGTGCCCAGGCCAGCCTGCTGGCCACTGACTCTGGCGGGCAGTCGTTCGACGAATGTTTCAGCCTGGTCTGGTGGCAACTGCAGCAACGCTTCGGCAAGCGCTACCCGATCCCGCTGGGCAGCGTGGCGGTGACCGTCGAACTGCGTGGCCAAGCCGACGTCAGCCATGACCTGGCCAGCAAGGACTGCCAGGCGATCCTCGATTACCTGACCCACGCTGGCGTCATCGAGGGCACAGCCGCGCCTCTGCCAGCACTTAACCACCCTGCTACACCGCTGGCCGCCGTGGAGCCGGTATCGGCGCCACTGGGTGGTTTGCTGGTGTATCACGCCCGCCCTGGCCAATACCTGGAGGCCGGCCAATTGATCGCCGAAGTCATCGACCCGCTCAGCGATCGGGTGAGCGCCGTGCGCAACAGCCAGCCAGGCCTGCTGTATGCCCGCAGCGTGCGGCGCATGGCCACAGCGGGTATGGTCATTGCCCATGTGGCCGGTGAACAGGTGTGCCGCAGCGGTTATCTGCTGGCCAACTGACCCGGTAAAACCAATGCTCACTGCGGGTGGTCTGTAGAAGCACAGCCTTCGAAGGACACTGCACCCGCATGCCCGCCCCCAAAGACCTTGCCAACGCCTGGTTCGCCGCACGCGGCTGGAAGCCCTTCGCCTTCCAGCGGCAGGTCTGGGCCGCCATCGGCCGGGGCGAGTCGGGCCTGCTGCATGCCAGCACCGGGGCCGGCAAGACTTACGCAGTATGGCTCGCCGCACTGCGCGCCTTCGCCGAGCCTGGCACTGGGCGCCAGCCTGCGCCGCTGCAGGTGCTGTGGATCACCCCCATGCGTGCGCTGGCGGCAGATACCGCACGTGCACTGCAAACGCCGCTGGACGACCTGGGCCTGAACTGGAGCGTCGGCGTGCGCAGCGGCGACACCGGCAGCGCCGAACGTGCCCGGCAAGCCCGCCGCCTGCCCAGTGCCCTGATCACCACCCCGGAAAGCCTGACCCTGCTACTGACCCGGGCCCAGGCCTGTGAGGACTTCGCCAACCTGCGGCTGGTCGTGGTGGATGAATGGCACGAACTGCTCGGCAACAAGCGCGGCGTGCAACTGCAACTGGCCCTCGCGCGCCTGCGCCGCTGGCAGCCACGCCTGGTAACCTGGGGGCTCTCGGCTACCTTGGGCAACCTGCCGCATGCACTGGATGTGCTGTTGCCACAAGGCGGTCATTTGGTACGAGGCCGCCAGGACAAACGCCTGCTCGTCGACACCCTGCTGCCCGAGGCCATCGAGCGCTTTCCCTGGGCCGGGCACATGGGCCTGAAGATGCTGGATCAGGTAGCCCGAGAACTCGACGGCTGTGCCAGCAGCCTGGTGTTCACCAACACCCGCGCGCAGGCCGAGTTATGGTACCAGGCCTTGCTCGACGCCCGCCCTGACTGGGCCGGGCAGATCGCCCTGCATCACGCATCCTTGGCCCGCGCGACCCGTGACTGGGTAGAACTCAGCCTCAAGCAAGGTGCGCTCAAGACGGTGATCTGCACTTCCAGCCTGGACCTGGGGGTGGATTTTCTGCCGGTCGAGCGGGTGCTACAGGTCGGTTCAGCCAAAGGCATCGCCCGCCTCATGCAGCGGGCCGGGCGCTCCGGGCACGCGCCCGGGCGCAATTCAAGGGTGACCCTGGTGCCGACCCACAGCCTGGAACTGGTGGAGGCCGCGGCGGCTCGTAGCGCATTGGCCGCGGGGCACATCGAAGCCCGCCGCTCGCCACGCCTGTGCATGGATGTACTGGTCCAGCACTTGGTCAGCATGGCCCTGGGCAGTGGTTTCCGCCCTGCTGAGTTGCTCGCCGAAGTGCGCAGCACCTGGGCGTTCCGCGAGCTGCGCGACAGCCAATGGCAATGGGCGCTGGACTTCGTCAGCCATGGCGGCAATTCGCTCAGCGCTTACCCCGACTACCAACGCGTGGAAGCCCACCCCGACGGCCTCTGGCGGGTCGCCAGCGAGCGCCTGGCAAGGCGCCACCGTATGGGCATCGGCACCATCGTCAGCGATGCCAGCGTGCAGCTCAAGTACTGGAGCAAGGGTGGCGGCGGCAAACACCTGGGCAGTGTCGAGGAAGCCTTCATCGCCCGTTTGCGCCCAGGCGATACCTTGGTGTTTGCCGGGCGGATACTTGAGCTGGTTCGGGTAGAAAACATGACGGCCTATGTGCGCCGCAGCACCGCCCGCAAGGCTGCCATCGCGCGCTGGAATGGCGGGCGCATGCCGCTGTCCAGCGAGTTGGCCGATGCGCTGGTGGAAAAGCTCGATGCCGCCGCCCACGGCCATTTCGATGAACCAGAGATGCGCGCCGTGCGCCCGTTGCTCATGCTGCAAGGGCAGTGGTCGGCCTTGCCCACCACCCAGACACTGCTGGCCGAAACGCTCGCCACACGCCAAGGCTCGCACCTGTTCCTCTACCCCTTCGCCGGGCGCATGGCCAACCTCGGCCTGGCCAACCTGATCGCCTGGCGCGTCAGCCGTCACCAACCGCTGTCGGTTTCCATCGCCGTCAGTGACTACGGCTTCGAGCTGCTCAGCCCAAGCCCCGTGGATTGGGCCGCCCACCTGCCAGCGGCGCTGTCGACCGTGAATTTGCTCGATGATGTACTGGCGAGCCTGAACGCCAGTGAGATGGCCTTGCGACGGTTTCGCGAAATCGCCCAGATTTCCGGGCTGGTGTTCGGCGGATACCCAGCCGCACAGAAGAGCACCCGGCAAATCCAGGCGTCCAGCGGATTATTCTTTGAGGTTTTTCGTAAGCACGATGCCGACAACCTGCTACTTGGCCAGGCGCGCGACGAGGTGTTGCGGGAGGAACTGGAGATCGAGCGGTTGCAACGTCAATTGGCCAGAATGAGCCAGCTGCGCCTTGATTTGCGTGAACTGAAACGGCCTGGGCCCTTGGCGTTCACGTTACTGGTGGAAGGCATGCGGGAAACGTTGAGCACAGAAAAGCTGGCAGACCGCATTGCACGCATGGTCGCCGACCTTGAAAAAGCCGCGAGTAGAACAGCATGAGTAGTCACCTGGCCATCGAGCACTGCGGGCAAACGTTGTGGTTGATGCCCGACCGGGCTATCTACTGGCCAGCACGCCGCGCACTGTTGGTAGCCGATGTGCACATTGGCAAGGCTGCCAGTTATCGCGCGTTGCACCAACCCGTGCCCCGCGGCACTACCGAAACCACACTGCAGCGCCTGGATGCGTTGCTGGCAGCGTGTGAGTGCGAGCTGTTGATCATTCTTGGCGACTTCATACATGCCCGAACAGGCCGCACAGCCTCAACGATGGCCCGGCTGCAGGCCTGGCGGGATAGGCATGCGCAGTTGCGTATCGTGCTGGTGCGCGGCAACCATGACCGACATGCGGGCGACCCTCCCGCACAATTGGGCATCGACGTTCAGGATGAACCCTGGCTCCTGCCGCCTTTTGCGCTGCAACATGACCCTGCCATACACCCCGACTACCCGGTGCTGTCAGGGCATGTACACCCGGCATTCGTCTTGCGCGGCCGCGCTCGCCAGCGAGTGAGGCTGCCCTGCTTCGTTTTCAGCCAACAGGTAAGCCTGCTTCCAGCGTTCGGGGAGTTCACCGGTGGGTGGAATGTCGAGCCCAAGCCAGACAACCGCATCTATCTCGCAGGCGCAGGTCAGGTCTGGGCATTGCAGATTTGAACACAACGGCGTCAGGCCACGGGGGCAGGCGGCGGCTCGTCGGGCAGGGTTGGTTCACCTGGCTCCATGGGCGGCGTGTCGCCCGGCTGGGCCGGTTGCGGGGTGTCTGGGTCAGGCTGACCCGGTACGCCGCCAAGGTGCATCGGCACCGCAGGATGGGCCAGCAGGGACCACGCCAACACGCCGATCTGGTTGGGCTGCAGGACAGCCAGCTTTGCACTGATTGCGGGATCGAGTTTCATGGGCAACTCCTGACTAGGGCCACCACGCATCATGCAGGGTGGCACTGTTCACTAGGTTGGAGTGCCCGCGCTGAAACTAATTCCCCGCGCTCGTCGGTTCAGGTGCGTGGCAGGGTGACGCCGCGCTGGCCTTGATACTTGCCACCACGGTCCTTGTAGGACACTTCGCACTCTTCATCGGATTCGAGGAAAAGCATCTGCGCCACGCCTTCGTTGGCGTAGATCTTCGCAGGCAGCGTGGTGGTGTTGGAGAATTCCAGGGTCACGTGGCCTTCCCACTCAGGCTCGAGCGGGGTGACGTTGACGATGATGCCGCAACGCGCATAGGTGCTTTTGCCCAGGCAGATGGTCAGCACGTTGCGCGGAATGCGGAAATACTCGACGGTACGGGCCAGGGCGAAAGAGTTCGGCGGGATGATGCAGACATCGCTCTTGACGTCGACGAAGCTGCCGGCGTCGAAGTTTTTCGGGTCGACGGTGGCCGAATTGATGTTGGTGAACACCTTGAATTCGTCGGCGCAACGTACGTCGTAGCCGTAGCTGGAAACGCCGAAGGAGATCACCCGGCTGTCGTGCTCGCCGCGCACCTGGCGCTCGACGAACGGTTCGATCATGCCGTGTTCCTGCGCCATGCGGCGAATCCACTTGTCCGATTTGATGCTCATGGCGGGGGTGTCCTGAGAGTTGCGAGGTGAAAAAACGAAAGGCGCATCTTACCGGTCCCCGCGCTCAGGTTAAAGTTCCATCCCGCATCCCGCGCCAGACGGGGCTTGCGGCCGCCGCCGATCCGAATTTCATCAAAGGCTATTTTGGAGATTGGCAGCTCGTGGAAAGTGGGTTAAGGTGACGCCACTGTGCTGCACGTGACACCGAGAATCTCTAGTTTGATGCACGATCCTGATCGCACCATCGCTGAATTTTCTGCTCTCTTTGCACTCAGTCCCGGCCAGGGTTTTTCCTGACCGTTATCTACTTTGTCCAAGGAGACAGAAAAATGTCCAACCGTCAATCCGGTGTTGTTAAGTGGTTCAACGATGAGAAAGGCTACGGCTTCATCACCCCTCAGTCGGGCGACGACCTGTTCGTGCACTTCAAAGCCATCCAAGCTGACGGCTTCAAAACCCTGAAAGAAGGCCAGGCTGTTACTTTCGTCGCTACCCGCGGCCAGAAAGGCATGCAGGCTGAAGAAGTTCAAATCGCCTAAGTCGATTTAGCTTCCTAGCTTTCAAAAAAACCCGCCTTCTGGCGGGTTTTTTTATGCCGGGCTGAAAAGCCAGCATACCTCATTCGCGTAGAAACCCGCGAATGAGGCGATAGGCCTATCTCAATCCTCGCTGATGGTAATGCTCGGCATCGCTGGTGCCGCCGCTTCCTGCAGCACGATCCGCGCACCCACCTGGCGTGCCAGCTCCTGGTAAACCATGGCAATCTGGCTTTCCGGCTCGGCAATCGCGGTCGGCTTGCCGCTGTCGGCTTGCTCACGGATCAGCATCGACAACGGCAGCGAGGCCAGCAGTTCGACACCATATTGCGCCGCCAGCTTCTCACCGCCGCCTTCACCGAACAGGTGCTCGGCATGGCCGCAGTTCGAGCAGATGTGCACCGCCATGTTCTCGACCACGCCCAGCACCGGGATGTTGACCTTGCGGAACATCTCCACGCCTTTTTTGGCATCCAGCAACGCCAGGTCCTGCGGGGTGGTAACGATCACCGAACCCACCACCGGCACCTTCTGCGCCAGGGTCAGCTGGATATCACCGGTGCCCGGCGGCATGTCGATGACCAGGTAATCGAGGTCGTCCCAGGCAGTCTGGGTCACCAGTTGCAGCAGCGCGCCGGAAACCATGGGGCCACGCCAGACCATCGGCGTGTTGTCGTCGGTGAGAAAAGCCATCGACATGACTTCAACGCCATGCGCCTTGATTGGCACAAACCACTTCTGCTCGCGAATCTGCGGGCGAGTGCCCTCGGCGATGCCGAACATCACGCCTTGGCTGGGGCCATAGATATCAGCGTCGAGAATACCCACCCGAGCCCCTTCGCGGGCCAGGGCCAAGGCCAGGTTGGCAGCAGTGGTCGACTTGCCGACACCGCCCTTGCCCGAAGCCACGGCAACGATGTTCTTGACGTTGGCCATGGCCGGCACCTGGGCCTGGGCCTTGTGCGCGGCGACCACACAGTCGATCGATACCTGGGCCGAGCTGACGCCGTCGAGGTTCTCGATCGCGGTCTGCAGCACCTGGGCCCAGCCGTTCTTGAACAAAGCGGCGGCGTAGCCAAGCTGCAACTGCACAGCGACCTGCCCACCCTGGATGTCGATGGCGCGCACGCAGCCGGCGCTGACCGGGTCCTGGTTCAGATAGGGGTCGGTGTACTGGCGAAGCACGCCTTCGACGGCGGCACGGGTGACGGCACTCATGGAGGCTCCCATTGGCAAACGATTAGTCAAACAGGCGCCTATCCTAACCCGTCAATCGTCAGCAGTTGCGCCCATGGGGTGAAATATATTCGCCAGCCCTTTATAGTGGCCGATCACCCTGATTTTTTACCCGAGCCATATAAGTAGCCGAGCCACCATGTCCGAGCCACGCCAGATTCTCGTCACCAGCGCCCTGCCCTATGCCAATGGATCCATCCACCTTGGCCATATGCTTGAGTACATCCAGACGGACATGTGGGTGCGCTTCCAGAAAATGCGCGGCAACCAGTGCATCTATGTCTGCGCCGACGACGCCCACGGTTCGGCCATCATGTTGCGCGCCGAAAAGGAAGGCATCACCCCCGAGCAGTTGATTGCCAACGTGCAAGCCGAGCACAGCAGCGACTTCGCCGACTTCCTGGTGGATTTCGACAATTTCCACTCCACCCACAGCGAAGAAAACCGCGAACTGTCGGGCATGATCTACTCGCGCCTGCGCGACGCCGGGCACATTGCTACCCGTTCGGTGACCCAGTACTTCGACCCTGAAAAGGGCATGTTCCTGGCCGACCGTTTCATCAAGGGCACCTGCCCCAAGTGCGCGGCCGAAGACCAGTACGGCGACAACTGCGAAAAGTGCGGCGCCACCTACGCCCCGACCGAACTGAAAAACCCCAAGTCGGCGATTTCCGGCGCCACCCCGGTGCTGCGCGACTCGCAGCACTTCTTCTTCAAGCTGCCGGACTTCCAGGCCATGCTGCAGCAGTGGACCCGCAGCGGCACCCTGCAGGACGCCGTGGCCAACAAGCTTGCCGAATGGCTGGACTCCGGCCTGCAGGAGTGGGACATCTCGCGTGACGCGCCGTACTTCGGCTTCGAGATCCCAGGCGAGCCCGGCAAGTACTTCTACGTCTGGCTGGATGCCCCGATCGGCTACATGGCCAGCTTCAAGAACCTGTGCGCACGTCGCCCAGAGCTGGACTTCGATGCGTTCTGGAACGAGGGCTCGAAGGCCGAGCTGTACCACTTCATCGGCAAGGACATCGTCAACTTCCATGCCCTGTTCTGGCCAGCCATGCTTGAAGGCGCAGGTTTCCGCAAGCCGACCGCAGTCAACGTACACGGTTACCTGACCGTCAACGGCGCCAAGATGTCCAAATCGCGCGGTACCTTCATCAAGGCCCGCACCTACCTGGACCACCTGCAGCCGGAATACCTGCGCTACTACTACGCAGCCAAACTGGGCCGCGGGGTCGACGACCTTGACCTGAACCTCGAAGACTTCGTGCAGAAGGTCAACTCTGACCTGGTCGGCAAAGTGGTCAATATCGCCAGCCGCTGCGCAGGCTTCATCCACAAAGGCAACGACGGCGTGATGGTTGCCGGCGACGCCGCGCCGGAGCTGACCGAAGCGTTCCTGGCTGCCGCCCCGTCCATCGCCGAAGCCTATGAAGCCCGCGACTTTGGCCGTGCCATGCGCGAAATCATGGCCTTGGCCGACCGTGCCAACGCCTGGATCGCCGACAAGGCGCCCTGGTCGCTGGCCAAGCAGGAAGGCAAGCAGGACGAAGTGCAGGCGATCTGCGCCCAGGGCATCAACCTGTTCCGTCAGCTGGTGATCTTCCTCAAGCCGGTGCTGCCGGTGCTGGCTGCCGACGCCGAGGCCTTCCTCAATGTCGCGCCATTGGCCTGGGCCGACCACACGTCGCGCCTGGAAAACCACACCCTCAACCCGTTCAAGGCACTGATGAGCCGCATCGAGCTGGCCAAGGTCGAAGCCATGGTCGCCGCCAGCAAGGAAGACCTGCTGGCAGCTGGTGGCCAGCCCCAGGCACCAGCCGGCAACGGTGAACTGGCCAAGGACCCGCTGTCGGCGGAGATCGAATTCGACACCTTCGCTGCCGTCGACCTGCGCGTGGCGCTGATCGTCAAGGCCGAAGCGGTGCCGGGTGCCGACAAGTTGCTGCAACTGACCCTGGATATCGGTGACGAGCACCGCAACGTGTTTTCGGGCATCAAGTCGGCCTACCCCGACCCGTCCAAGCTGGAAGGCCGCCTGACCATGATGGTTGCCAACCTCAAACCACGCAAAATGCGCTTTGGTGTATCCGAAGGCATGGTCATGGCAGCGGGCCCTGGCGGCGAAGAGATCTACCTGCTCAGCCCGGACAGCGGCGCCAAGCCAGGCCAGCGCATCAAGTAACGCCCTCTTGCCCCGGCCTCTGTGCCGGGGCATTTTCATCCCCTGCCGCATTGCCGGACATTCCCGGCTATCGTCATTTGCATGAACGACTATGTGCTGGTTCTGGTCAGCGCCGCGCTGCTCAGCCATCTGCTTTTGCAACAACAGCCGGTTTCACGGCTGCGCCTGCATGTGTGCGGCCTGGCATGCGCCCTGTCGATAGCGCTTGGTGTACCCGGCGCGCAACTGCTCGAACACCTGGTCATCGCGCCTTGGCAATTGCAAGACCTGCGTTTGTTCCTGCTACTGCCCTGGCTGGCCCTGCTGGCCTGTGGCATACCGCAAGCGCTGGCCAAATTACGCCCCGATTGGCCTACAGCAGGCCTGATGTGGCCAATACTGGGCAATGCTCTGCTGTTGGGCCTAGCGTTGCAGACCCTTGGCGAACAACGTGAATGGCTTGCCACGCTGACCTGGGGCGTTCTGGCCGGGTTGGGTTTCTGGTTGGCCCTGGTGCTTTTTGATGACCTGATACAGCGCAGCGAGCACCCCGATGTGCCGAGCGCACTGCGCGGCCTGCCTGTCGCTCTGCTTGGCGCGAGCGTCATGACCATGGCGTTTTCAGGCCTCAACGGCTTATTCGCACAATGAGGTTGATTCATGGCAACGCCTGACCCACGGCTGCGCAACGCCATGGGCCTGGTTCTGCTGGCTTGTGTTCCAGGCCTGCTGGGATCGCTATGGCTACTGGGGTGGGGCCTGCTGTTCAGTTTGATGCTCTGCATAATGGCCGCAGCCTGCTGCGAAGCCGCGTCGTTGGCCCTGCGCGGGCAACCTGTCACAGCGTCGCTGAGCGACGGCAGCGCATTGGTCACCGCAGTGCTGTTGGCCCTCGCCCTGCCCACTCTGGCACCCTGGTGGCTGCCCATGATGGCCGCTGCCATCGCCATTGGCCTGGGCAAGCAAGCCTTCGGCGGGGTGGGACGCAATGTGTTCAACCCGGCAATGGTCGGCTACGCGTTCGTGCTGCTGAGCTTCCCGCTGCAGATGAACCATTGGCCAGGGCACCCGCCGGGCTTTATCGACAGCCTGGATCTGGTATTTGGCGGTGGCAGGCAGATTGATGCATGGGCCGGGCCGACCGTGCTCGACGGTCTGCGTCATAACCGCAGCCTGACCATCGATGAGCTGTTCGCCAGGCACCCAGGCTTTGGCAGTTTCGGCGGCCGCGGCGGCGAATGGGTCAATCTGGCCTTCCTCATGGGCGGCTTGTTCTTGTTGCAGCGCAAGGTCTACAGCTGGCATGCACCGGCAGGTTTGCTGGCTGGGCTGTTCCTGTTCAGCCTGCTGGCCTGGAACGGTTCAGGCTCGGACTCCAATGGTTCGCCACTGCTGCACCTGCTTTCCGGCTCGACCATGCTGGCGGCCTTTTTCATTGCCACTGAACCGGTGTCGGGGCCCAAGGCTGCCATGGCCAGGTTGATCTTCGGGCTTGGCGCCGGCACGCTTATCTACCTGATCCGCACCTGGGGAAGTTACCCGGATGGCACCGCGTTCGCCATCCTGCTGATGAACCTTGCGGCGCCTGCCCTCGACCGGCTTGCTTCCCGGCAACAGCAGGCCGCACCGTGAACCGCCCCGTGCGTAGCGGATTGTTGTTGCTGCTGGTCGGCGCACTGGCAGTGACCGTAACGATTGCCTGGCAACAATGGACCCGCACAACCCTCGCCGACGCCGAGCAGCAGCTGCAAGCGCGCCAGTTCCTCGCGGTACTGCCCGCCCAAAGCTATGACAACAACCCTCTGCACAGCTCGCTGGCGTTGCCTGCCGAACAACCATCGCACAGCCGGATACTCGCCGCCTACCGGGCGACCCTTGGCACAACCCCCACCGCTGTCGTGCTGGTGAGCCAGGTTCAGGGCTATGCCGCGCCGATCCGGCTGACCATTGCCATCAGCGCGGATGGCCGCCTGCTCGGCACTCAAGTGATCGATCAACAGGAAAGCCCTGGGTTGGGAGGCCGCATCAGCGACCCACAGGTGAACTGGCTGGCGCAGTTCGCCAACCGCAGCCTGGGCGACCGCTGGGCGCTCAAGCGCGACCAAGGCGACTTCGATCAACTGGCAGGAGCGACGGTCACTTCGCGCGCAGTGATCGAGGCACAGCAGGACGCACTGCGCTACTTTGACCAACATCGCACGCTTCTGCTTGGAGCACCGGCACATGAATAGGTCCTGCCTGCTGGCAGCAAGCCTTGCGCCTTTACTGGGGGGCACGCAGACACTTATGCAAGCTGTCGTCATCGGTGTGAGCATGGTGCTGATGACAGTGCTTCATCAGGCAATGCTATACCCTCTACGGCCGAGGCTCAGCGGCGCAATGTATTGGCTGGCGAGCATGCTGCTGGTTGCTGCCCTGGCCAGCTGCCTGCAACTTTCGCTGCGTGCCTGGGCCCTGCCGCTTGCCTTGGCGCTCGGTTACTTCCCAGCACTGATCTGCCTGCAATGCCTGGCTACAGACCACCTGCTGCCCAATACAGGTCGCGGGCCCACGCTGTGCATGCACCTGGCGGGCCTGCTAGGCCTCTGCCTGTTGCTCGGCGCAAGCCGGCAATGGCTGGAAAATGGGCTGAACATCCATGTGGCCAGCCTTGCCCCCGGCGCACTGCTACTGCTCGGAGTGCTGTTGGCCTTGTACAATCACCTGCGTCCGGGCCCTGCCCCCTCACGTCGTCAAGGAAAGCGTTGACCCCATGAATGCCGCCAAACGCCTGGAGATTTTTCGCAGGCTGCACGAAGACAATCCCGACCCAAAGACTGAGCTTGCCTATTCAACCCCATTCGAATTGCTGGTTGCCGTGACCCTGTCTGCACAATCCACGGATGTCGGCGTAAACAAGGCCACTGCTCGGCTGTTTCCAGTCGCCAATACCCCGCAGGCCATCTACGCACTCGGTGTCGAAGGGCTGAGCGAGTACATCAAGACCATCGGGCTGTACAACAGCAAGGCGAAGAATGTCATCGAAGCCTGCCGTTTGCTGATCGAACGCCACGGCGGTGAAGTGCCGCAGACCCGTGAGGCGCTTGAGGCTTTGCCAGGTGTTGGTCGCAAAACCGCCAATGTCGTGTTGAACACCGCCTTCCGCCAGCCGACAATGGCGGTGGACACCCATATTTTCAGGGTCAGCAACCGCACCGGCATCGCACCCGGCAAAACAGTGCTTGAAGTCGAGAAGAAGCTGCTCAAGTTCGTACCCAAGGACTACCTGCTCGATGCGCATCACTGGCTTATCCTGCATGGCCGTTACGTGTGCCAGGCACGCAAGCCGCGCTGTGGCAGCTGCCGCATCGAAGATTTGTGCGAATTCAAGCAAAAGACTTCGGACGATTGATCCGATAGTGAAAACCTGAGCTTTCGATTGAAAAAATCTTTTTTACCAAACTTCGCTTTCTCGTTATAAGGAGCGCCAACGGCCCTTTGGCTTGGAGCGACTCATGAGTACCGATAAAGACGAACTGTCGATCGAAGATGACTTTGCCACCGCTGACGACGACGCGGAGCCCCAGGTAGAAACTGCGAAAACCAATCTCAACAAACGTCGCACCATTGACAACCTTCTCGAAGAACGACGCCTGCAGCGCCAGCTCGCCGATTTCGACTACGACCTGTAGCCGAGAAAGAAAGCCTCCCAACTGGAGGCTTTCCACGTTTCAGGGGTCAGGTAAGGCCATGGCGCTGGGCCAACTCGATCAGATCGACCAGCGAATGGGCGTTGAGCTTCAGCAGCAAGCGGGTTTTGTAGGTACTGACTGTCTTGTTGCTGAGGAACATGCTGTCGGCGATTTCCTTGTTGGATTTGCCGCGCGCCAACTGCTGCAACACCATCATTTCCCGCGCTGAGAGGCGATCAACCATCTCCGTCTCGCTTGCCCCCCCGACTCGGCCTCGCGACTTGTGCAGCGCCTGGTTGGGGAAATAGCTGTAGCCAGACAACACGGCCTTGATGGCGCTGAGCAGCTCGGTCAGTTCCTGCTGCTTGCATACATAACCTGAAGCCCCCGCCTGCATGCAACGCATCGAGAAATGCCCAGGCGCCTGCGAGGTCAGCACCAGCACGCGGCTGCCTGGGCTGGCCGAGGCCATGCGTGCAATGACCTCCAGCCCGTCAAGTTTGGGAATGCCGATATCCAGCACCACGATGTCGGGCAGGTACTCCCGGGTAAGCTGCAAGGCTGCCACGCCGTTGTCGGTTTCCGCGACCACATCGTAGCCATGCCGCTCCATCAGCATGCGCACTGCCAAGCGTATGACCGGATGATCATCCACGATAAGGACTTTATTCATGCGATATCCATTCATTCATTATTTTGCTTTGACGACGCGACACCATAACCGAGCAGCTGGCTCAATGGCGCGTCAATTTCCAGCTTAAATACACGAATAGATGGACCTTACGTCGTTTTAGGAAATTTCCTACAAATAATATTTTACAAACAGCAATCAAGAATGCTTGAGCTCCAACCCTCTGGCACTTGGCAACTTTAAACACTCGCAACCATAAACCTTCGCGTTGTCACGTTCACCTACAACGCCCGGTAACGCCCTATCAGGCATTTTAATACCGGGACGCATTTCCTCATGCGGTACAAGCTCCATAATTTAGTTGAGGCAAGCAGTAGGGTATTTATATGAAAACTGCAGAGGCTTGCCATCATGGAAAAATCACAACCCGTTGCTCCGCTGACGATAATTGCCATCTTTGCCGGCATTATCGAATCCTCCGCATTGGCAACGCTGCCTTTTCTCAGCGAAACAAGTCAGAGCCTATATACCTGGTTTTTAGTGGGGTTTCCGTTTTTTCTCACAGCGTTGTTTTTCCTCACGCTCAACTTCAACTACAAATCACTTTACACGCCTGAGGGGGACAACTTCAGCGCAAAAGAAACCGCCACCGCACGACCAATCCCTGATCGTTTAACCCCTTCTGCCGGCCATCAAGCAAATACCCTGATCGAACCTTTAACCCTCATGCTTTCGGGGCCTGATGCGCAGAAGATGATCGAGCAACATCTCCTTCGAACCCTTAGCCAATCTGAAATTACATCGGGCACCTGGATATACTGCAACCTGGACAAGCAACAGTGTTTTCGGCTATCGCTCAGCGAGTTGTCAAAAGGCGTCAACGCCCTCATGAAGTGAACGAACCCAGGCATTGCGCGCAAAAAAAACCCCAGCCGAAGCCGGGGTTCATACAGCGTGCCTCAGGGCTTAAAGCAACCCGCGGCCTTTGTTCGCAGCAATACGCATACGCAGCGCATTGAGCTTGATGAAGCCAGCAGCGTCAGCCTGGTTGTAAGCGCCACCATCTTCCTCGAAGGTCGCGATGTTGGCGTCGAACAGCGAGTCGTCCGACTTGCGGCCAACAACAGTGACATTGCCCTTGTACAACTTCAGGCGTACAACGCCGTTCACGTTCACCTGCGAAGCGTCGATCATCTTCTGCAGCATCAGACGCTCCGGGCTCCACCAGTAGCCGGTGTAGATCAGGCTGGCGTACTTCGGCATCAGCTCATCTTTCAGGTGAGCGACTTCGCGGTCCAGGGTGATCGACTCGATGGCACGGTGAGCCTTGAGCATGATGGTGCCGCCCGGGGTCTCGTAGCAGCCACGCGACTTCATGCCCACGTAACGGTTTTCGACGATGTCCAGGCGGCCGATGCCGTTGGCACCGCCGATGCGGTTCAGGTCGGCGAGCACAGTGGCCGGGCTTTTCTCGACGCCGTCGATGGCGACGATGTCACCATTGCGGTAGGTCAGCTCGAGGTAGGTCGCCTGGTCCGGGGCGTTCTCCGGCGAGACGCTCCAGCGCCACATGTCTTCCTCGTGCTCGGTCCAGGTATCTTCCAGGACACCGCCTTCGTAGGAGATGTGCAGCAGGTTGGCGTCCATCGAGTACGGCGACTTCTTCTTGCCGTGACGCTCGATCGGGATGCCGTGCTTCTCGGCGTAGTCCATCAGCTTCTCGCGGGACAGCAGGTCCCACTCGCGCCATGGGGCGATGACCTTGACGCCTGGCTTGAGCGCGTAGGCACCCAGCTCGAAACGTACCTGGTCGTTGCCTTTGCCGGTGGCGCCATGGGAAATGGCGT
>Ga0213827_1000364_pt1 | contig 40864 bp, 38 predicted proteins | sample MC6MC0898MG_FD_180669 | JGI IMG/M metagenome (GOLD analysis project Ga0213827, IMG submission 180669) | Enriched soil aggregate microbial communities from Iowa State University, Ames, United States - MC6-MC0898-MG | ecosystem: Environmental > Terrestrial > Soil > Unclassified | place: USA: Iowa...
TGCTTACACATGGACAAGGACTTACCCCATGACCGATGCCACCTCCGCACGCCTGCGGCCCCTGGCAGACAGCTCCCCGTCGGCGGTGGTCGCCGGCTTCATCGCCATGCTCACCGGTTACACCAGCTCGCTGGTATTGATGTTCCAGGCAGGCCAGGCCGCCGGCCTGACCACTGCGCAGATCTCGTCGTGGATCTGGGCCCTCTCAATCGGCATGGCGGTCTGCAGCATTGGCTTGTCGCTGCGCTACCGCACCCCGATCACCGTGGCCTGGTCGACACCCGGCGCTGCCTTGTTGATCACCAGCCTGGGCGGCGTCAGTTACGGCGAGGCCATTGGTGCCTACATCACCTGCGCCGTGCTGGTGCTCATCTGCGGCCTGACCGGCAGCTTCGAACGGCTGGTCAAACGCATCCCGGCATCACTGGCCTCGGCGTTGCTGGCCGGCATCCTGTTCAAGATCGGCAGCGAAATTTTCGTCGCCGCTCAGCACCGCACGCTGTTGGTGCTGGGCATGTTCTTCAGTTACCTGCTGGTCAAACGCCTGTCGCCGCGCTACTGCGTGCTGGCCGCTTTGCTGGTGGGCACGGCGCTGTCCGGCGCCCTTGGCCTTTTGGACTTCAGCGGCTTCAGGCTGGAAGTGGCCACGCCAGTGTGGACCACGCCAAGCTTCTCGCTGGCCGCGACCATCAGCATCGGCATTCCGCTGTTCGTGGTGGCCATGACCTCGCAGAACATGCCCGGTGTTGCCGTGCTGCGCGCCGACGGCTACCAGGTGCCGGCATCGCCGCTGATTTCAGCCACCGGCTTTGCATCCCTGCTGCTGGCACCGTTCGGCTCCCACGGGGTCAACCTGGCAGCGATCAGCGCGGCAATCTGCACCGGGCCGCACGCCCATGAAGACCCGAGCAAACGCTACACCGCGGCGGTGTGGTGCGGGATTTTCTACGGCATCGCCGGGGTATTCGGCGCGACGTTGGCGGCGCTGTTCGCCGCACTGCCAAAGGAACTGGTGCTGTCGATCGCGGCATTGGCGCTGTTCGGGTCAATCATGAACGGCCTGACCGTGGCCATGGGCGAGGCGCGTGAGCGCGAGGCGGCGCTGATCACCTTCATGGTCACAGCGTCCGGGTTCACCCTGTTTTCGATCGGCTCGGCGTTCTGGGGGATTGTGGCAGGCGTTCTCACCCTGCTGATTCTCAACCCACGCAAGGCCTGAATACACCCGGCATGATCGCGGGGTAGCCCGCGACAGTGCCTGCGTGATCACGCCCGGCGGTAAGGCAGCATCTCCCGAGCCTGCTCGGCATACCCTTGCACCCCGGCCCGCTCCTGCTGCAGAAAATCTTCCACCGCCCGCCGCAGCCCCGGGTGCAGCAGGTAATGCCACGACCGCGTCAGCACCGGCTCGAAACCACGAATCAGCTTGTGCTCGCCCTGTGCACCGGCATCGAAGCGCTGCAGCCCTTCGGCGATGGCAAAGTCCATGCCCTGGTAGAAACAGGTTTCGAAGTGCAGCCGGTCGAATTCGTCCAGGCAGCCCCAGTACCGGCCGAACAGGCTGTCGCCACCTACCAAGCTCAGGGCCATGGCCACATCGCGCCCACCCTGGCGGGCCATGACAACCCGCAGCGCCTCGGGCATGCGCTCGGCCAGCAGGCTGAAGAATTCGCGGGTCAGGTACGGCGACCGCCTGCGCACGGCGTAGGTGTTGGCATAACACAGGTAGATGAAATCCCACTGCGCCTCATCCAGCTCATCGCCGCGGTACCAGCGGAAGTCGATGCCCTGCCCTGCCACCTGCTCACGCTCCTTGCGCATCTGTTTGCGCTTGCGTGAGCTCAGGCTGTCGAGAAAGTCCTGGAAGTCGCGATAGCCTCGGTTGCGCCAGTGGTACTGGCAGCCTAAACGCTCCATCCAGCCCGGCAGGCCAGCCAGCTGGGTGTCCAGGCCTGCATCGGTGAAGTTGATGTGCGCCCCGGAAAGCCCGGCTTTGCCAAGGTATTCGGGTAATGCCTGAAGCACGAGCAGGCCATCGGCCGGGTCGGCCGTGAGCAGGCGCGGGCCGCTGACCGGGCTGAACGGCACGGCGCCGAGCAGCTTGGGGTAATAGGCAATACCGGCGCGCTCGCAAGCATCGGCCCAGCCATGGTCGAACACATACTCGCCGTATGAATGCCACTTGCGGTAAGCCGGCAACAGCGCACGCACCTGCCCCTCACGCTCCAGCACCAGGTGCTCGGCCGCCCAACCGGTGGCCGGCGCGACACTGCCGCTGTCTTCCATGGCGCTTAAAAACGCGTGGCGCAGGAAGGGTTGGCCGGCAGGCACCAGGGCGTCCCAGGTCGCCGCTGGCATGTCACTCAGATGGGCAAGGCTATAGAGGCTGGTCACGGTTTCGACTCGCACGTTCAAGGCATCAGTATCAGGCAATAACTGCCTTCCACTCAAATGACGAATGCCGGGCTGATCCTTTTATTCTCAATTACTTAACCGCAGTGCCACTAATTAGACATTATTCTGTCATTCGCCCCCGCAATACTTGCGCCTGTTTTCCGGAACCCCAGAACCTGTCTATTCAGGCCCTTTCCGAAGACATGCCAACATGGGGGCGGGCGCTGAGCCTCCCCAAATTTTTTCAGTAGGGAGAACCTTATGCGTCTTGTTTCTACACTTACCGGAGTGAGCCTCACCGGCATGATGCTGGCTCTGAGTACTCCGGCCAGTGCTGCTGTCGACGCCAAGCTGCTCGAAATGCTCCGCGCCAACGGCTCGATCAACCAGGCGCAGTACAACGAACTGCAAGGCGACCTGGCAAAAGAAACCAAGGAAAAGGCCGACCAGAAAGCTCAGTCCGAACGTATGAGCTCCTTCGAACAGAAAGTGGCATGGGCCGCCAAGACCCAGATCAAGGGTGATGTACGCCTGCGCTACGAAGACGTCAACGTTGACGATCCAAACAGCAGCAGCGGCAACCAGGACCGTCAGCGCGTACGTGCCCGTGTTGGTTTCTACAGCGAGATCAACCCGCAAGTCGACGCTGGCGTGCGTATCGCTACCGGCAGCAGCGCCGACCGCCGCTCCACCAACCAGAGCTTCGACAACTACTTCGACAAGAAATCGCTGTGGGTCGACCTGGCCTACCTCGACTGGCACCCGACGGCCATCCCGAACCTGCACCTGATCGGCGGCAAGATGCAACAGCCTTGGGTGAACATGGGCGACATCATCTGGGACAGCGACATCAACCCGGAAGGCGTGGCAGCCACCTACAAGGCTGACCTTGGCGGTGCCGAGGTGTTCGCCAGCGCTGGCCAGTACACCCTCAAGGACAACGTGGACGGCGACGGCGTGCAGTACAAGCACGACGCCCAGGTCTACCACGCGCAGCTGGGCACCAAGTTCGCGCCGGTCGATGCGCTCAAGGTTACTGTGGGTGCGAGCATCTACGGTTACGACAACGACAAGGAAGCCACCATCCTGCAGTCGTTCGGCAACACCACCAACGAGTTCAACCTGGTGGAAGGTTTCGGTCAGCTCGACTTCACCGGTTTCGCCATCCCACTGTCGGCCTACGGCCAATACGTGAAGAACACCGAGAGCACCGATGGCGAAGACCAGGCCTGGCTGGCCGGCCTGAAGACCAAGGTTGGCGCCTGGAGCTTGGATTACAACTACCGCGATGTGCAGCGTAACGCCGTGGTCAGCCTGTTCACCGACTCCGACTTCGGCAACGGCTTCACCGGCTCGCGCGGCCACAAGTTCAAGGTCGGTTACGAAATCGACAAGAACTTCTCGCTGGGTGCTGCCTACCTGATGGCCAAGACCGACCTGTCGCAGCTGCCTAACAGCAATGCGGATGTCGACACGCTGCAGGTGGACCTGGAAGCCAAGTTCTAAGCTGCAAAACCTCTGCTTCACTCAAGGCGGGAAATGCCGACCCCATCCGGTATTTCCTGCCTTTTTTTGTCTGCTGGAAACGTGCCGGCCTCTTCGCGGGTAAATCGGATCGCCGCACCGCCGCTCCCACAGGTACAGCGCCGCTTTGGAGTTTAGCGCTGTACCTGTGGGAGCGGCGGTGCGGCGATCCGATTTACCCGCGAAGAGGCCGGAACTTTCCCTACAACTCTCAGCGTTTACGCAGAATCACACTACCAATCGAATACCCGGCACCAAACGAGCTCAACACACCCAGCGAGCCCTTGGCCAAATCATCCTGGTACAAGTGGAAGGCAATCACCGACCCCGCCGAACTGGTGTTGGCATAACGGTCGAGAATCACCGGTGCATCTTCCTCGGCCACTTCACGCCCCAGCAGCTTCTTGACGATCAGGTGGTTCATGCTCAGGTTGGCCTGGTGCAGCCAGAAGCGCTTGACGTCCGACGGCTGCAGGTCGTTCTCGCCCAGGTGCTTGCCGATCAGCTCGGCGACCATCGGGCAGACTTCCTTGAATACCTTGCGGCCTTCCTGCACGAACAGCTTGTCGCGCGCACCTGCGCCCTCTTCCGCAGCGCGGTTGAGGAAACCGAAGTTGTTGCGGATGTTGTTGGAGAATGCGGTCTGCAACTTGGTGCCGAGGATATCGAACTGGTGCGCCGAGGTGGCCAGGTCGGCACGCTCGACCAGCACGGCGGTGGCGGCGTCGCCGAAGATGAAGTGGCTGTCGCGGTCACGGAAGTTCAGGTGCCCGGTGCAGATTTCCGGGCTGACCACCAGCAGTGCACGGGCCTGGCCCAACTGCACGCTGTTGGCGGCGGTCTGGATGCCAAAGGTGGCCGACGAGCAGGCCACATTCATGTCGAAGGCGAAGCCCTGAATGCCCAGCGCGTGCTGCACTTCGATGGCGATGGCCGGGTACGGGCGCTGCAGGTTGGAGCAGGCGACGATCACCCCATCGACATCGGCGGGCGTCTTGCCGGCGCGCTCCAGTGCCTGGCGCGCGGCAGCCACGCCCATTTCGCAGAGGATCGACTGTTCGTCGTTGGAGCGCTCCGGCAGGCGTGGCTTCATGCGCTGCGGGTCGAGGATGCCGGCCTTGTCCATGACGAAGCGGCTCTTGATGCCCGAGGCTTTTTCGATGAACGCTGCGTCAGACATTGGCGCTGCCTCGACCTCGCCGCGCTCGATGGCGGCCGCATTGTCGAGGTTGAACTGCTGCGCCCAAGTGTTGAAGGACGCCACCAATTCTTCGTTGGAAATGCTCTGGGCCGGGGTATACAGGCCGGTGCCGCTGATCACGACGTTATGCACGGTCGTTCCTCTGGTCAAAGGCCATCGCCACGGGGCGCTGGCTGGAAAATGCTTAATGGCACTTTAGTGCCAGTTCAAGGGCGAGGGCGTAGCCCTCGTTCGCGGATAAACCCGCTCCCACAGGGGCCGCCTGGCGGCCCCAAATAGGATCAATATTGCCACATCTTCTGGGGTTTAGGCTTCCACCTGAGACCACTGTTTGCTGAGACGTTTGTCAGAAATCGGCACTTTTGTACCCAACTGCTGGGCAAACAGCGACACCCGATATTCCTCCAGCAACCAGCGGTACATCGTCAGCTGCTCGTCGCGCTTGCCTTCCTGGGCATGCTTGTCGGCACGGGCCTTGTACTGGGCCCAGAGGTTGCTCAGCTCACCGCTCCACACCCGGTCCTTCTGCACCTGGCTACCAAGCTTCTCGAGGCGCAATTCCACCGCTTTGAGGTAGCGCGGCAATTCCTTGAACCAGGCCGCCGGCGTCTCGCGAACGAAGCCTGGATAAACCAGGTTGGCCAACTGCTGCTTGATGTCGTTGAGCGCCACCGCCTGGCTCAGGTCGATCTTGCCCTTGAAGCGTTTCTGCAGGCCGTGCCACAGCTTCAACACTTCAAGCGTCTGGCGGGCCAGGCGCTCGGCATGCTCGGCCCAGCTGCCGCGCTTGCGTTCGGCCAGCCCGGCCAATGCGGCGCCATCGCGCGGCAGCGTGGCTTCACCTTCGAGGATGCAGCTGTCCAGGCTGGCCAAAAGGATGTCCTCGACCAGCGCCTCGACACGGCCCAGCTCGCGGTACAGCAAGCCCAGTTCGGTCAGCCCCGGCAGCTTGCCACGCAGGAACTTGGCCGGCTCTGCCAGCTGCTGCAGCAACAGGCGCTGCAAGGCGCGGCGGTGCTGGAACTCGGCTTCGGCCTGGGTCGAGAACCGCCCTTCGCGCACGCTGCCACTCTCCTCCACCAGCGCCGGGTATACCGTCATCGACAGCCCGGCGATCTTCTGCTGGGCGGTCTGCTTCACTTCGCTGAAGGCCTTGGCTTGCACCGGCTGCTCGCTCTTGTCGCTGCGCGGTACCGCCAGCGCCGCCTGGCTGGCGGCAGCAAAGCGTGCGGTCAGCTCGGCCAGGTCGCGGCCCTCGCCGAGGAACTTGCCGTCACCGTCGACCACCTCGATGTTCATGCGCAAATGGCCTTCGACCAGGCCGACCGACTCGGCCCAGGCCTCGTCAGACACCCGTGCGCCGGTCATGCGCAGCAACTCCTGGCCCAGGGCCTGGGGCAACGCACCTTGGCCGAAGGTCATGCGCGCCAGCGAGGCTTTTACAAAGTCCGGCACCGGCACGAAGTTCTTGCGCAGGGCCTTAGGCAGGTTGCGCACCAGGGCCACGCACTTGGCTTCGATCAAGCCCGGCACCAGCCACTCCAGGCGCTCGCCGGGCAGGCTTGGCAACAGGGGCGCCGGCACCCGAACGGTAACGCCGTCACGCGGGTGGCCCGGCTCGAAGTGGTAGCTCAGCGGCAGGCGCAGCTCACCCACCTGCAGGCTGTCCGGGTACTGCGCCGCGGTGACTTCGCTGGCCTCACGGGCCAGCACGTCTTCCTCGCGCATGATCAGCAGGCTGGCGTCCTTCTGGCTGCCCATGCGGTACCAGCTGTCGAAGGTCGCGGTCTGGTGGATCTCCGCCGGCAGGCGCGCTTCGTAGAAGCCGTAAAGGGTTTCTTCATCGGCCAGGATGTCGCGCCGACGGGCCTTGGCCTCCAGCTCGTCGAGCTCTTCGAGCAGGCGCTTGTTGGCCGCCAGGCACTTGGCCCGCGACTGGATTTCGCCACCGACCAGCCCTTCGCGGATGAACAGCTCGCGCGAGGTGACCGGGTCGATCGGGCCGTAATGCACCGGGCGGCGGCCGACCAGGATCAGGCCGTACAGGGTGATTTGCTCGAAGGCCACCACCTGCCCGCGCTTCTTCTCCCAATGCGGTTCGAAGTGGTTTTTCTTGATCAGGTGGGTTGCCAGCGGCTCGATCCAGTCGGGCTCGACCTTGGCGACCATGCGCGCATACAGCTTGGTGGTCTCGACCAGTTCGGCGGCCATCACCCACTGTGGGCGCTTGCGCCCGAGGCCCGAGGAGGGGTGCACCCAGAAGCGTCGCTGGCGGGCACCTTGGTAATCGCCCTCTTCGGTCTTGTGGCCGATCTGGCTGAGCAGGCCGCTGAGGATGGCCTTGTGCATTTTCTGGTAGTCGGAAGGCTCCTTGTTCACCGTCAGCTGCAGGTCACGGCAGATCAGCGCCAGCTGGCGATGCGCATCGCGCCACTCGCGCAGACGCAGGTAATTCAGGAAGTTCTTGCGGCACCAGTTGCGCAGCGGGCTGGCGGTCAGCGCCTGGCGCTGCTCCTCGAACCCACGCCACAGGTTGACCAGCGCGGCGAAGTCGGAATCGACGTCCTTCCACTGGGCATGCGCCTGGTCCGCGGCCTGCTGGCGCTCCGGCGGGCGCTCGCGCGGGTCCTGCACCGACAGCGCACTGGTGACGATCAGCACTTCCTGCAGGCTGCCCTGGCGGGCGCCTTCAAGCAGCATGCGGCCCAACCGTGGGTCGATCGGCAGGCGCGCCAGCTGGCGGCCCAACGGCGTCAGCTGGTTCTCGCGGTTGACTGCCGACAGCTCCTGCAACAGGTTGAAACCGTCGCTGATCGCCTTGCCATCCGGCGGCTCGATGAACGGGAAGGCATCAATGGCACCCAGGCGCAGGTGCAGCATCTGCAGGATCACCGCCGCCAGGTTGGTGCGCAGGATTTCGGGGTCGGTAAACGCCGGCCGGCCGTTGAAATCCTCTTCGCTGTACAAGCGTATGCAGATGCCCGGCTCGACCCGGCCGCAACGGCCTTTACGCTGGTTGGCGCTGGCCTGGGACACGGCTTCGATCGGCAGGCGCTGAACTTTGGCGCGGTAGCTGTAACGGCTGATGCGCGCAGTACCGGTGTCGATCACATAGCGGATGCCCGGAACGGTCAGCGAAGTTTCCGCAACGTTAGTGGACAGCACCACACGGCGCCCGGTGTGCGATTGGAAGATGCGTTGCTGCTCGGCCGGTGACAGGCGCGCATACAGCGGCAAGATCTCGGTATGGCGCAGCTGGGCCTTGCGCAGAATCTCGGCGGCATCACGAATTTCACGCTCGCCCGGCAGGAACACCAGCACGTCGCCGGGGCCCTTGCCCTCACTGCGCTCGTGTTGGGCGATCTCGTCCAGGGTGGCGAGGATGGCCTGGTCGACGGTGAGGTCTTCCTCGACTTGGTTGCCCTCTTCGTCCTGCTCGCTGGTCAGCGGGCGGTACCAGGTGTCCACCGGGTAGGTGCGGCCGGAGACCTCGATGATCGGCGCGCCATCGAAGTGCTGGGAGAAGCGCTCCAGGTCGATGGTCGCCGAAGTGATGATCAGCTTCAGCTCCGGGCGGCGGTGCAGCAGGGTCTTGAGGTAGCCAAGCAAGAAGTCGATGTTCAGGCTGCGTTCGTGGGCTTCGTCGACGATGATCGTGTCGTAGCGCTCGAGAAAGCGGTCATGCTGGGTTTCGGCCAGCAGGATGCCATCGGTCATCAGTTTGACCAGGGTGTTGGGCTCGCTCTGGTCCTCGAACCGTACCTGGTAGCCGACCAGCCCGCCCAGTGGTGTGCCCAGCTCTTCGGCAACCCGCGCGGCCACACTGCGAGCGGCGATACGGCGTGGCTGGGTGTGGGCGATCAGGCCGTGGCTGCCGCGGCCCAGTTCCAGGCAGATCTTCGGCAACTGGGTGGTCTTGCCCGAACCGGTTTCGCCCGCAATTACCAGTACTTGGTTTTCCGCCAGTGCCTTCTTGATCTCGTCACGCTTGGCTGCGATCGGCAGGCTGTCGTCGTAGCGGATGTGAGGCACGCTTTCCTGGCGTGCGGTGACCTGGGCGAAGGACGCCTGGACCTTTTCCACCCACTGCGCCAGTTTGGCCTCGTCGGGGCGTTTGCGCAGCTCGTGCAGTTGCCGACGCAGGCGATGGCGGTCGGCGATCATGGCGTGGTCGAGGTTTTGCAGCAGTTTGTCGATGGCGTGGTCAGTCATGGGGCTTTTTAGTGATGCAGGTGAGCCTGCTTTTTCATGATCGGCATTCGAAGGATGCGCGATTGTCGCAGATTCGAGGGTTCTTTGCTGGCTGGACTGGCCCTATCGCCGGCAAGCCGGCTCCCACAGGTTCACCGCTGCTTGTGGAGCGGGCTTGCCCGCGAAGAGGCCAGCACAAGCAGCACATATGTTTAGTGAAGCCCGATGTAAAGGTTGCCATTCACTGCTTTAATCAACCTTACGCCGCATGTGAGTATCCAAGGCATGACCCCCGTCCAGCCCATCGCCCCGCCGCTTTCCCGCCCTTCGCTCGCGAAGGCCCGGACCCGCGCCGGTGAGAATCCGCTGGTGCATGTGATCCTCGCCTTCTGGGCCCTGTGGCACTGCCGCCACGCGCGCCCACCGGATACTTCGCTCACGCCTGCCTGACCACACCCGGCCGCCCTCGGCCGATTGACTCAGCTGGACCGCGCCTGCGCGGCGGTCCTGTGCGCCCACGAGCGAATCCATCATGCACTTTGCACCTGTAGAGCACGCCACTCGTTTCCTCGCTGAAAACCCTGATATCGAGCTGTTCGAACTGTTCATCCTCGACGCCAACGGCGTGCCGCGCGGCAAGCTGCTGCACCGCGATGAGCTGCTGGCGGTGTACCAGAGCGGCCGCCCGCTGCCCAGCACCATCCTTGGCCTGACCCTCAACGGCGATGACGTGGAAAACTCCGGCCTGGTCTGGGACGTCGGCGACATCGACTGCCGCGCCTACCCGTTGGAAGGCAGCCTGGTGCGCCTGCCCTGGCGCCGTGTGCCGACCGCCGCCGTGCAGGTCAGCATGCACCCCAGCGAAGGCCTGCCGGCCAGCGTCGCCGACCCGCGCCATGTGCTGTTGCGCACCATCGACGCGCTGAAGGCCGACGGCTACCACCCGGTGATGGCCTGCGAACTGGAGTTCTACCTGCTTGATCAGAAGCGCGATGCCCAGGGCCGCCCGCAACCGGCGCTGGACAACGACGGCGGCCGCCCGCGCAGCACCCAGGTGTACGGCCTGCGCGAGCTGGAACAGATCGAACCGTTCCTCGCCGACCTTTATGCGGCCTGCAAAGCGCAAGGTATCCCCGCACGCACAGCGATTTCCGAATACGCCCCAGGCCAAGTGGAAATCACCCTTGAGCATGGCGATGCATTGCAAGCCATGGACCAGGCCGTGCGCTACAAACGCCTGGTCAAAGGCGTTGCGCATGCCCATGGCATGCAGGCGTGCTTCATGGCCAAGCCCTTCGCGCAGCTGGCCGGCACCGGCATGCACATGCACCTGAGCCTGGCCGACAGCGCTGGCAACAACCTGTTCGCCAGCGAGGACAAGGCCGGCACCCCGTTGCTGCGCCAGGCGGTGGCGGGCATGCTGCGCCACCTGCGCGACTCGCTACTGCTGTTTTGCCCCAACGCCAACTCGTTCCGCCGCTTCCAGGCCAACAGCTACGCACCGCTGGCGCCCACCTGGGGCGTCGACAACCGCACCGTCAGCCTGCGCGTGCCTGGCGGGCCGGCCAACAGCCGGCATGTCGAGCACCGTATCTGTGGCGCCGACGCCAACCCTTACCTGGCCGCTGCCGCCATTCTCGCAGCCAGCCACCGTGGCATCCGCGAGCAGCTCGACCCGGGCGCACCGGTCGAAGGCAACGGCTACGCCCAAGCCACCGAACACCTGCCCACCGACTGGCTGACCGTGCTCGACGCCCTGGAGCGCTCGGAGTGGGCGCGGGAAGCACTCGGCGGCGACTTCCTCGGGGTGTATTTGAAGGTCAAACGCGCCGAGTACCGCCAGTTCATGGCCGAAGTCAGCGAACAGGACTGGCGCTGGTACCTGCACCAGGCCTGAGCCTCACCCCATTCAGAACAAGGAACACCCATGAACGCAGCAGTGAACAACGGCCCGGCCCAGCGCGCGCCGTCCTACTACAGCGCCACCCTCAACGACCACACGCAGTACCCGCAACTCAAGGGCACAGTACAGGTCGACGTGGCCATCATCGGCGGCGGCTTCACCGGCGTGGCCACCGCAGTGGAGCTGGCTGAGCGCGGCCTCAAGGTCGCGATCGTCGAAACCAACCGCATCGGCTGGGGCGCCAGCGGCCGTAATGGCGGCCAGGTCACCGGCAGCCTGTCGGGCGACGAAGCCATGCGCACGCAGATGCGCAACCGCCTGGGCAGCGAGGTGGACGATTTCATCTGGCACCTGCGCTGGCGCGGGCACCAGATCATCGAGCAGCGGGTCGAGCGCTACGGCATCGACTGCGACCTCAAGCGCGGCCACTTGCACGCCGCGATGAAGCCTTCGCACCTGGATGAGCTGCGCGGCTTCGAAGCCGAAGCGCAGCGCCGCGGCATGGCCGACCAGGTACAAATGCTCGACCGTAGCGCCATCGCCGAGCACCTGCAGAGCCCGCTGTACCTGGGTGCGCTGAAGAACCTGCGCAACCTGCACCTGCACCCGCTCAACCTGTGCCTGGGCGAGGCGCGGGCCGCCCACGCGCTGGGCGCACTGATTTTCGAGAATTCCGAAGTTCTGGACATCGTCCATGGCCCGCGCCCAGCCGTGGTCACTGCCCATGGCCGCGTCGAAGCGCGCCAGGTGATGCTGGCCGGCGACGTTTACCACAAGCTGGAAAAACGCCAGCTAAAGGGCAAGATCTTCCCGGCCATGGGCGGTATCGTGACCACCGCGCCGCTGGGGGAATTGGCCGAGCAGATCAACCCGCAGGACATGGCAGTTTATGACTGCCGGTTCGTGCTCGACTACTACCGCCTCACTGCCGACAAACGCCTGCTGTTCGGCGGCGGCGCCAACTATTCAGGCAAGGATTCGCGGGATATCGCGGGCGAGCTGCGGCCATGCATCGAACGCACCTTCCCGGCGCTCAAGGGCGTGCCGATCGAGTTTCAGTGGAGCTGCGCGATGGGCATCGTGGTCAACCGCATTCCGCAGCTGGGCAAGCTGTCGGACAACGTCTGGTACTGCCAGGGCTATTCGGGGCACGGCATTGCCACCAGCCACATCATGGGCGAGATCATGGCCGAGGCGCTGACCGGTACGCTGGAGAAGTTCGATACCTTTGCGGCGTGCAAGCACATCAAAGTGCCGATGGGGGATTTGCTGGGCAATCCGCTGTTGGCGGCGGGGATGTGGTACTACCAGATGCTGGAAAAACTGCGCTGAAGCATTCGCGGGACAAGCCCGCTCCCACAGACACCCCACCCTACTCAAGTCCGGTGGTATACCTGTGGGAGCGGGCTTGTCCCGCGAAGAGGCGAGCAAAGCCAGCCAGTCATGAAGCTCAGGCGATCTTCTTCAGCCCCTGCTTCTTCAGCTCTTCATCCCGCAGTTCGCGGCGCAGGATCTTGCCAACGTTGGTAGTCGGCAACGCATCGCGGAACTCGATGTAACGCGGCACCTTGTAGCCCGTGACGTTGGCACGCATGTGCTCCATCACTTGCTCTTTGGTCAGGGTCATGCCCGGCTTGACCACGATGAACACCTTGATCAACTCACCCGACTTCTCGTCCGGCACGCCGATCGCGGCGCACTGCAGCACGCCTGGCAATGCAGCCAGCACATCTTCCAGCTCGTTGGGGTACACATTGAAGCCCGAGACCAGGATCATGTCCTTCTTGCGGTCGACGATGCGCATGTAACCGTCGGCCTGGATCAGGGCGATGTCACCGGTCTTCAGCCAGCCTTCGCTGTCGAGAATTTCGGTGGTGGCATCTTCACGCTGCCAGTAGCCCTTCATCACCTGCGGGCCTTTGACGCACAGTTCGCCCACCTCGCCCAGCGGCAGTTCGTTGCCATTGTCGTCGATGACTTTGCACAGGGTCGAAGGCACCGGAATACCGATGGTGCCAACCTGGTTGGCTTCGGCCGGGTTGACCGCCGCCACCGGGCTGGTCTCGGTCATGCCGTAGCCTTCGCAGATGGCGCAACCGGTGACCGTCTTCCAGCGCTCGGCCACGCTCAATTGCAGGGCCATGCCACCCGACAAGGTGATCTTCAGTGCCGAGAAGTCCAACGCACGGAACGCCTCGTTGTTGCACAGCGCAACGAACAAGGTGTTGAGGCCGACGAAGCCGCTGAACTTCCACTTGCCCAGTTCCTTCACCATCGCCGGCAGGTCACGCGGGTTGCTGATCAGCACGTTGTGGTTGCCGATCAGCATCATCGCCATGCAATGGAAGGTAAAGGCATAGATGTGGTACAGCGGCAGCGGGGTAATGAGGATCTCGCAGCCTTCCTGCAGGTTCGCGCCCATCAGTGCGCGGCACTGCAGCATGTTGGCGACCAGGTTGCGGTGTGTCAGCATCGCGCCCTTGGCAACGCCGGTGGTGCCGCCGGTGTACTGCAGCACCGCCACATCATTGGCTTGCGGGTTGGCCTCGGTGACCGGCTGGCCCTTGCCCTGCGCGAGGGTATCGTTGAAGCGTACGGCGTTCGGCAGGTTGTAGGCCGGCACCATCTTCTTCACGTACTTGATCACGCTGTTGATCAACAGGCGCTTGAGCGGTGGCAGCAGGTCGGCCACTTCGGTGACGATGACATGCTTGACCTGGGTCTTGGGCACCACTTTTTCAGCCAGGTGCGCCATGTTGGCCAGGCACACCAGGGCCTTGGCACCGGAGTCATTGAACTGGTGCTCCATCTCCCGTGCGGTGTACAGCGGGTTGGTGTTGACCACGATCAGGCCGGCGCGCATGGCGCCGAACACGGCTACCGGGTATTGCAGGACATTCGGCAGCTGCACGGCAATGCGATCACCCGGTTTGAGGTCGGTATGCTGCTGCAGCCAGGCCGCAAAAGCGCCCGACAGGGCATACAACTCGCCATAGGTGATGGTTTTGCCCAGGTTGCTAAAGGCCGGTTTATCGGCAAAGCGTTGGCAGGATTGCTTGAGTACCGCCTGGATATTGGGGAATTCGTCAGGATTGATTTCCGCCGTAATCCCGGCTGGGTATTTATCCTTCCAAAAATGGTCGATCATGGAAGCCCACTCCTTCAGCAACAGCGAAGTTCGATTCACGCGTCTATGCGTTTATTATTGATATGAGATGGCGGTTCGTTGCAAACCGAATCATCTGAAAGCGGGCCGAGCGTAACAGCTTTGCTGAGGGTCGCCTAGAGGCCAAATCAGGCCTTACGGTCATAAAAATGACTCAATGAACGATACAGGTCATTTTTAGAGTATTTATCCAAAATGTCGCAAATCGGGCCGAGAATGGCCTGTTAGAGCGCTTTGGAAGCATTCGCGGGCAAGCCCGCCCCCACAAGAACGCCACAGCACTTAAATGCGGTGACTACCCAGTAGGAGCGGGCTTGCCCGCGAAGAAGCCTCAGGTCGATCAAGCGATATCGCGCAACTCGCGCCGCAGAATCTTGCCCACCGGCGTCATCGGCAAAGACTCACGCAGCACAATGTGCTTGGGCACCTTGTAGCCAGTGAAATTGGCCTTGCAGTAAGCCTTCAGCTCATCGACGCTCAGCCCGCCCTCCCGCGCAACCACAAATAGCTTCACCGCCTCGCCCGAACGCTCGTCCGGCACGCCGATGGCGGCGCAGTTGGCCACCTGCGGGTGGCCCATGATCACGTCCTCGATCTCGTTGGGATAAACGTTGAAGCCCGAGACGATGATCATGTCTTTCTTGCGGTCGACGATACGGGTGAAGCCGTCCGGGTCGATCACCGCGATATCGCCGGTCTTCAACCAGCCCTCGGCGTCCAACGTCTGGGCGGTGGCTTGCGGTTGTTGCCAGTAGCCCTTCATTACCTGCGGGCCTTTGATGCACAGCTCGCCCCGCTCCCCTAGCGGCAGCTCATTGCCTTCATCGTCGATCACCTTGAATGCGGTGTCCGCGACCGGTATGCCCACCGTCCCCAGGCGCGCCAACTGGCCGTAAGGGTTGGTGCTGGCGACGGGCGAGGTTTCGGTCAGCCCATAGCCTTCGACGATGCGACAGCCCGTGAGGCTTTCCCAGCGTTCGGCGGTGGCCTTTACCAGTGCCGTGCCGCCAGAGTTGGTGACCTTGAGGGCAGAGAAGTCCAGCTGGCGGAAGCCCGGGTGATCCATCAGGGCCACGAACAAGGTGTTCAACCCCAACAACGCCGAGAACCGCCACTTGCCCAGCTCCTTGATGAAGCCTGCGATATCGCGTGGGTTGGTGATCAGCACGTTGTGGTTGCCAGTCACCATCATGCACATGCAGTTCGCGGTGAAGGCATAGATGTGGTAAAGCGGCAGCGGCGCGATCATTACCTCCTGGCCGTCCTTGATCAGCTTCTGCCCATCCGGGCCATGCTGCGAAAAGCACGCCAGCACCTGCAGCATGTTGGCCACCAGGTTGCCGTGGGTCAGCATGGCGCCCTTGGCAAGCCCCGTGGTGCCGCCGGTGTACTGCAGCACGGCGATGTCGTCGAGGCTGAGCGTTACCGGCTTGTGGCTCAGCGCCTTGCCCTCACGCACGACCTGCTTGAACGGGATGGCCTGCGGCAACTGGTAGGCCGGGACCATCTTCTTCACCTTGTCGACCACGGTATTGATCAGCCAGCCTTTGGCTGCGGGCAGCAGGTCGCCCATCTTCGCCTCGATCAGGTACTCGATGCCGGTATCGGGCAGCACCTCCTGCACGCGCTTGCCGAACATGTTCAGGTACACCAGCGCACGGGCACCTGAATCCTTGAACTGGTGGCGCATCTCGCGCTCGGTATACAGGGGGTTGGTGTTAACCACGATCAGCCCGGCACGCAAGGCGCCGAACACCGCAATGGGGTACTGCAGCACGTTGGGCATCTGCACGGCGATGCGGTCGCCCGGCTTCAGGTCGGTATGCTGCTGCAGCCAGGCGGCAAATGCCGCTGAAAGCCGATCGAGCTCGGCGTAGGTCAGGGTCTTGCCAAGGTTGCTGAAGGCCGGGCGGTCGGCGAAGCGCTTGCAGGAGCGCTCGAACACCTCGACCACCGAGCTGTACGCATGAATGTCGATGGTGGAAGGCACACCCGCCGGGCGCTTGTCATTCCAGAAGTCGGCTTGCATTTATTATTGTTCCTCTGCCTGGTCCCACTTTGAGCCTGTGATCCCTTTGCCTGATGGCAAAAAGGCGTTCACTCGACGTTAGCAGGTAAGCCTTGGGTGGCATATACGCCAAGTGCCGCCATTAACATTGTGAATCTTATTTGTGCCCTTCCTGCAATCCTGCCGCTTGTGCATACACTGTGCTCGTACCCCTGCGCAAAGGATCCGCCATGCCACACGACGCCTTCTGGCTGCCCGCCAGCGAGCATTGCAGCCTGTACGTGCACCAATGGCTGCCGGCCACGCCGGTCAAGGCCGTGGTGCTGTTGGCGCATGGCATGGCCGAACATGCCGGGCGCTACCAGCACCTGGGCCACGCCCTGAGCGCCGCGGGCTTCGCCCTGCTGGCACCGGACCTGCGCGGCCACGGCCGCACCGCCGAACTGGGCAACCTCGGCCTGTTCGCCCGGCAACATGGCTGGAATGCCGTGGTTAACGACCTTGGCCTGCTGGCCCAGCACATCGGCCAGCAATTCCCCTGCACGCCGCTGTTTCTGTTCGGCCACAGCATGGGCAGCTACATCGCCCAGGCCTACCTGATGCATCACAGTGGCAGCCTTCACGGCGCCATCCTCAGCGGCTCCAACTTCAAGCCAGCGGCGCTTTACCGCACGGCACGCCTCATTGCACGCCTTGAGGCGTGGCGCCAGGGCCCGCAGGGCAAGAGCGCGCTGATCGAATGGCTTTCGTTCGGCTCGTTCAACAAGGCGTTCAAGCCCAACCGCACGGCCTTCGACTGGCTCAGCCGCAATCCCGAAGAAGTCGACAAATACGTCAGCGACCCGCTGTGCGGCTTTCGCTGCAGCAACCAGCTGTGGCTCGACCTGCTGCAGGGGCTGGCGCAGATCAGCCAGAAAAAAAACCTGGCGCAGATCGATCCCAACCTGCCGTTGCTGGTAATTGGCGGTGAATGTGATCCGGTGAGTGCCGGCAAGCGTCTCACCCATCTGGCCGACGCCTTGCGCGCGACCGGCAATCGACATGTACAGCTGCGCGTCTATCCTGAGGCGCGGCACGAAGTGCTCAACGAACTCAATCGGGACGAGGTCACCGCCGATATCCTCGCGTGGCTTGAGCAGGCGCTGGCCCTTGGCCGCCCTGCCCGCAGTGAATGATATCGGCCTTGTCCGCCTATCAAGGAAACGCCAATGACCCAGGTCACCAACACGCCTTACGAAGCCCTAGAAGTCGGCCAGAAAGCCAGTTACGAAAAGACTGTTGAAGAACGCGACATCCAGCTGTTCGCCGCGATGTCCGGTGACCACAACCCGGTGCACCTGGATGCCGAGTTCGCCGCTAAAAGCATGTTCAAGGAACGTATCGCCCATGGCATGCTCACTGGCGCGCTGATCAGCGCTGCGGTCGCCTGCACCCTGCCTGGCCCTGGCACCATCTACCTGGGCCAGAAGATGAGCTTCCAGAAGCCGGTGAAAATCGGTGACACCTTGACCGTGCGCCTGGAAATCCTCGAGAAGCTGCCCAAGTTCAAGGTGCGCATCGCCACCAACGTGTTCAACCAGAACGATGAGCTGGTGGTCGAGGGTGAGGCCGAAATCCTGGCGCCGCGCAAGCAGCAGACCGTTGAACTGGTGTCGCCGCCGAACTTTGTGGCCAGCTGATTCATTCTGTCAGCACGGGCCCTATCGCCGGCAAGCCGGCTCCCACAAGTACAGCACTGTTCTCAAGCTGGGTGAGATACCTGTGGGAGCCGGCTTGCCGGCGATAGGCCGGTACTGCCGACTCATTCCAGAGCCTGGATGCGCTTTTCTATATGCCGCCGCTCCGGCACCTGCCGGGTCAGCGCCAATGCCTGTTGCCAAGCCTTGCGCGCTTCTTCGACATTCCCCAATTGCTGATGCAGCTCCGCCCGCGCCGCGTGCGCCAGGTGATAGTCGCGCAACTCCCCGGCCGCCAGGATCGCCTCTACCTCCGCCAACCCTGCCTGCGCCCCATCCCGCTTGGCCAGCGCCACCGCTCGATTCAATGCCACCACCGCAGATGGCCAGTGCCGCTGCAGCACATCGTACAGCCCGACTATCTCGGCCCAGTCCGTTTCCTCTGCCGTAGCCGCCTCGGCATGCACCGCCGCTATCGCCGCCTGCACGGTATAGGCACCCACCGCCCGGCTGCTCAAAGCCAGCCGTACCAGCTCGCCCCCCTCGCTGATCTGTGCCCGATCCCACAGGCTGCGATCCTGCTGGTCGAGCAACACCAGGTTGCCCTGCGAATCGCTGCGCGCACGCTGACGTGAGGCTTGCAACAACATCAACGCCAGCAAGCCGATCGCCTCCGGGTCCGGCAACAGTTGCACCAGCAAGCGCCCGAGCCGGATGGCTTCGTCGCTCAATTCCTGTTGTAGCAACGACTCGCCCGAGGACGCCGAATAGCCCTCGTTGAACACCAGGTAGATCACCCGCAGCACGCTTTCCAGCCGCTCAGGCAACTCGTACAACTCCGGCACCTGGTAGGGGATGCGCGCGTCACGGATCTTGGCCTTGGCGCGGACGATGCGCTGGGCAATGGTCGCCGGGCTCTGCAAGAAGGCCCGGGCGATCTGCTCGGTGGTCAGGTCGCAGACTTCGCGCAGGGTCAGCGGTACCTGGGCATCGGCCGCCAGGGCCGGGTGGCAACAGGTGAAGATCAGCCGCAGCCGGTCGTCGGCCAGCAGCTCCTCTTCGCTCGGGTCTTGCCCCTGGCCCTCGATGAGCATGATCAAGTCCGCCTGCGAGCGGTCGAACCGCGCACGCCGGCGCACCGCGTCAATGGCCTTGAATCGGCCAGTCGACACCAGCCACGCCCGTGGGTTGTGTGGAATGCCGTCGCGCTGCCAACGCTCGACGGCAATGAAGAAGGCATCGTGCATGGCCTCCTCTGCCAGGTCGAAATCCCCCAGCAGGCGGATCAGTGTCGCCAGAATGCGCCGCGAGTCTCGGCGGTACACCACCTCGACCTCGGCGCGCACCTGCACCAGTGCCGTCATCAGTCCGGCATCCGCTGGGTGACGACCTCCACCAGGCGGTCCAGGCTTTCTCCCCAGCCCTGGTGAAAGCCCATTTCTTCATGGGCCTGGCTGTCAGCGGCGCTCCAGTGCCAGGCACGGGCGGTATAGCGGGTCTTGCCATGCTCCTCGTCGAAGGTCACCACCGCAGTCATGAAGGCTTTGGCCGAAGGCACCCAGCCGGGCCCGAAGGCGTCGGTGAACACCAGCCGGCGCGGCGCGGCGATCTCCAGAAACACGCCCTGGGTCGGATACTCGGTGCCATCCGGTGCGCGCATCAAGGTGCGGAACAGGCCGCCGACCCACAGCTGCATTTCGCATTCCGGGGTGGTCATGCCGTGCGGCCCCCACCATTGCATCAGCCACTCGGGCTCGGTCCAGGCACGGAACACCTTGGCTGGCGGGGCGTCGATCAGGCGGCTGATGGACAACTCGTGCTGCGCTTGCGCAGGTTGGGCAAGGCTCATTCTTGTTGTTCTCCGTTACTGTCAGGGTTGCAGTTCGCGCACAGGCCGTACTTCAACGCTGCCGACCCGTGCGGCGGGGATGCCCTTGGCGATGTTCAATGCCTCGTTGAGGTCGCGGGCATCGATCAGGTAAAAGCCCGCCAGCTGTTCCTTGGTTTCGGCGAACGGGCCGTCGGTCAGGCTCATGTGGCCGCCGCGCATGCGCACTGTGGTAGCGGTTTGCACCGGCTTCAGCGCCTCTGCCGCGAGCATGCGCCCCGAGCCCTGCAGCGACTCGGCGTAGGCCATGCATTCAGCGTCTTGCGGGCTGTCGGGCAGGCTGTGCAGCAGCCCTTCGTCACAATAGACCAGGCACAGGTATTTCATGGTCGTCTCCACGGCATTGGCAAAGTGCGTTTGGCGATAGCGGCTCAGGGCTTGAGATCGAACAGTGCTTTCTGGGTTTCCATGTCGAACGGCGCCGACCAATGTTCATGGATCACCTGCCACTGCCCGCCGACCTTGCGATAGCCGACGGTGGCACGCATGAAGCCGCACTGGCTTTCGTCATCCGACGGGCCGCAGCGGTTCAACCAATGGGCCAGGCCCAGATCGCCGTCGGCGTGCACGGTCAGCTCGGCCAATTCGAAGACCATCGGCCCAGTGCAAAAACCCATGCACATTTCCCAATGTGCCTGGTAGGCGGCCTTGCCTTTGAACTGCAATGCCTTGATGGCATCGAAGGCGACAATATCGTCGGCATAGGGGGCAGTGATGCCCGGGATGTCACGGTCGCGCACGGCCTGCATCCAGCGGTCGATCAAATGGCGGATTTCGCTTTCGGCTTGGGAGTTCATGGGGGTTCTCTCCAAAGTGATGAGGGGCGCCGGATTTACAGCGCCTTCAACACTGGTCGAACGCAGTGGCGGGGAATCGACACAAGGAGCGAGCCGGTCGACAGGCGGTGGCCGCCTTCCCCCGCAACCGCCCTACACCACCGGGCTGGAAAGAATGAATTCACGGTAGCCCGAAACGATCACGTACACCGCGAAATAGCAAAAAATCGCCGCAGATAGCAGGTACGACCACGTCAGCAGGCGGTCCCCAAGCAAGCGCCCGCCATGGCTGGCAATGCCGCAAATGCCCATGCACCAGACCAACCCAGCGGCAAAGAAGCCGCCAAGGAACAATCCCGCATCGAGCAAACTGCCACCGCCTGAGCGGGAAATGAGTACCCCGCCGACAGCGGCAAACCACAAAATCGCGGTGGGCGACGACATGGCCAGGAAGATGCCGCACAAGAACTCGCGCCAGGCAGACTCCACCACCACCTCGCTGCGCGCCTCCATATGCCCGCCACGCCAGGCCGCCAGCAGCATCTTAAACGCGAACCACACAAGCAGTGCCGAGCCGCCCAGCCACAACGTCCAGCGCACACTTTCGAACTGCAGCAGCACGGTCATGCCGGCCAGCGCTGCGATGGCGTACACCAAGTCGCCGACACACGTCCCCAGGCCGAGCCAGAAACCTTGCAAGAAGCCGCGCTGCATGGCGAGGGTAATCATGGCGATATTGGCAATGCCGATATCAAGGCACAGGGACAGGCTGAGGAGAAAACCGTTGGAGAAAGGCATTGAATACTCGATGACCGGCCAATTAAGCGCCGTAGAGCCTGCCACGAGTGATCACGGGATTGAAAGCGTAAATTCCTAAAGAGCGGCACGAAACCTGTGGGAGCGGGTTCACCCGCGAAAGCGATGCCGAAGCTACCGACGCATTCGCGGGTAAACCCGCTCCCACAGGGCCCCACAGGAAAAATTATGGCGTGCCTCACGCAAGCATCAGTCACCGCCCGCCAGCACCTGCGCATAACGCACCCGGTCCACGTTCGCCCCGCTCAGCACCACAGCCACCCGCTTGCCCGCCTGCCGCCCGCGCTCCTGCATCAGTGCCGCCAGCGCAGCAGCGCCCGCCCCTTCGGCGGTGTTGTGCGTGGCTTCGTGATAAACCCGCATGGCTTCGGCGACTTCATTGTCGGTAACCCGCACGATTCGCGCGGCGTGTTCGCGCACGAGTGCAAAAGCCTCCGGGTGCGGCACTCGGCAGGCCATACCATCGGCGAAGGTATCGGCGGTGGCGGTGGTGACGATGCGGCCCTGCTCGAAGCTTTGCGCATAGGCATCGGCGGCGCTGGACACCACCCCCACGATTTCGGTCTTGAGCCCCAGCAGGTTGCGAGCCTGTATCAGCCCGCAAATGCCCGACCCCATGCCGATCGGCACGTAGACGCAGTCAAGGTCCTGCACAGCTTCGAACAGCTCCAAGGCATAAGTGGCCACCCCGCGCACCAGCTCCGGGTGGAACGACGGCACCATGGCATACCCCAATTCGTCCGCCAGCCGGGCCGCCTCCTCGCGGGCGACGTCAAAATCGACACCGTGCTCCACCAGTTCGGCGCCGAGCGCGCGCATGGCGGTGTTCTTTTCCCTGGAATTGCCTTCGGGCACCACGATGACCAACGGGATGCCCGCCTGGCGTGCGGCGAGGGCCATGCTCTGCCCATGATTGCCGCGGGTCGCGGTGACCAGCCCGCGGGGTGGCTCGCCACCTGCCAACAGCGAGCGCACATAGACCAACCCGCCGCGCACCTTGAATGCCCCGGTGGGCGCGTGGTTCTCGTGCTTGACCCACACCTGACAGCCCAGCCGCTGGGCCAGCAACGGCCAGGCGTGCTGTGGGGTAGCGGGTACATGCTGGTGGACGAAATCGGCGGCTTCGCGCAGGGCGGCAAGGTCAAACATGGCGATCATCCTTCATCGTTAGGTGGTTGATCCGATCCTAAGCGCCGGGCATTGTATGGGTACAACCTTATATTGCATGGGTAGCAATTTCGTGTGGATACCACTGCTGGTCGACGATGGCCAACCCCGCTACCTGGCGCTGGTCGATGCCATCGCCACTGCCATCGAACGCGGCGAACTCAAGGTCGGTGACCGCCTGCCACCACAACGGCGCCTGGCCTGGAAACTCGGCCTGAACCCCAGCACCACTCAGCAGGCCTACCGCGAAGCTGCGGCTCGCCACCTGGTGGCTGGCGAAGTGGGCCGCGGCACCTCCGTGCTGGCCGGCAGCAATGAAGCAACCTTGTTTCACCTCAAGCACCAGGATGGGCAGAAGCCGCTGATCGACTTGTCGACCAACGTCCCTGTGGCCGACCCACACAATCATGATCTGCACGACAGCTTGCGCAGCCTGATGCAGCGGCAAGATAGTGGCCTGCTCGATAGTTACCTGGGGCCTGCGCAGTTGCTGTTGGGCCGCATCCATGGCGCGCAATGGTTGAGCAACCGCGGCCTGGCGCTTTCGGCGGACGAGCTGTTGCTGTGCGGCGGAGCCCAGCAGGCACTGGCGCTGGTACTGCAGTCGTTCTGCCACGCCGGTGAACCGGTGATGCTCGAGGCCCTGACCGCACCGGGCATCAAGGCCGCCTGCCGGCAATTGCGCCTGCCCGTACATGGCGTGGCGCTGGACAGCCAAGGCATGCGGCCAGACGACCTGGACCGGGTTGCGCGCGCCAGCGGTGCCCGTGTACTGGTCACCACGCCAACCTTGCACAACCCTACCGGCGCCTGCATGGATGACGCCCGGCGCGTGGCGATTGCTGAAGTGGTCAAACGCCTGGGGTTGCTGGTGATCGAAGATGACGTGTACGGCGCGTTCAGCAACCGGCCGCCACTCTACCCGCTGCTGGGCGACCAAGGCGTTTTCATCAGCAGCCTGTCCAAAACCGTGGCTGCAGGGCTGCGATTGGGGTGGATCGTGGCCAGCCCAACGCTGCTGGCACAGGTCGACCCGCACGCCCAGGCCAGCCACTGGCCCGTGTCGCCATTGAGCCTGCATGTGGCTTGCCAGTGGATCGACAACGGCACGGCGGCGCGGCGGCTGGCTTGGCAGCGTGAGGAAATTACCGAGCGCTGGCGGCTTGCGCGCAAGCTGCTGGGTGAAGGGATGCAGAACACTGAGCACCCATCACCCCATGCATGGCTGGCTGCGCCGCAGGGTGCGGAGGGGGTGGTCAAGCGGTGTCGCGAACAGGGTGTGGAAATTGTCCCGGCCAGTGTCTTCGCCATTGGCGCGAGCGAGGTCCAGGCCATGCGTATCAGCCTGTCAGCGGCGAGCAGCCGGGCTGAACTGAAACGCGGCCTGGACGTGGTGCGGCAAGTGCTTTCGGGTCAATGAAGCAAGCGGGATGCAGCAGCCTCTTCACAACAGCCGGGCGCGAAGAGGCCGCTGACGCAGCACAATCAACCCTGCTGGCAACCTTCGCCCATGGCGCGGTACTGAATGGTGTGCACCTGGCCCTGATGGTCTTCATAGGTCATGGTCGCAGGCACCACTTCGCAGACATTGGGGATGGTCGACAGGTTGATCACCCGTTTGATGTCCAGGTTCATGGTGTAGTCGTACTGCTGGGCCACAGGCTCGCTGGAGACGGGTCTGGCCTCATCGGCAAGGGCGAACGAGGACACACCGACCAGTGCAAGAATCAGTAATGGTTTCATGGATGTTTGGCCTTTAAAGCAATCAAGCTGATCGATTGACTTCATATGCCGTCAATGGCGCGGAGAAGTTGTCATCAACTGCGAAGATGACACGAAGTACCGATCCCGCTTCGTCGTACTGCCAGGGGGGATGAGTGAAATTCTACTCCCGCTCTGCAATAGTTGAACCCCGAACTCGGACATTCACCCTTGCAGCCTTTGCAACAATCTGCGACAAAGCGAAGCGGTGTTGAGGCCCGAAAACATTGGGCTAGAGCCGCCGGCTATTGGAAACCTATGACCGCCCTACTCTGCACCCCGCTCTCCGACCTCGAACGAAGTTTGTTAAATCATTTTTACAAACAGCACGGCTCGCGCATGCGTGCAGCCAGTGAGGGTGAGTTGTGGGTGGCGCGCAGTGGCGAAGTCATTGCCGGGCTAAGCCTGAGCCCAGTCGCTGAAGGCTACTGGCTCACCGGCCTGCTGGTTGCGCCCCAGTGGCGTAACCAGGGCGTGGCTGCGCGGCTGGTGGAGGCGGCGTTGGCTCAGGTCGACGGCTGCACCTGGCTGTTCTGCCACCCTGACCTTGAGCGCTTCTACCAGCGCCTGGGCTTTGCCACGGCGTGCGGCCTGCCCGAAGCCCTGGCCTCACGCCTGGCGCGCTACCAGCGCAGCAAACGCTTGGTGGCCATGGCACGCGGTCAGTCGTCAGTAGCGTCCAAGCCCGGGAACAGCACTTCGGTGTAACCAAACTTGGCAAAATCCTGGATGCGTGACGGGTACAGCCGCCCGATCAGGTGATCGCACTCGTGTTGCACGACCCGCGCGTGGAAGCCATCGGCAACCCGGTCGAGCGGATTACCCTGCGGGTCGAGCCCTTCATAACGAATGTGCTTGTAACGCGGCACCACACCGCGCAGCCCCGGCACCGACAGGCAGCCCTCCCACCCGTCCTCGACTTCAGTCGACAGCGGCGTGATCACCGGGTTGAGCAGAATGGTCTGCGGCACTGCCTCGGCATCCGGGTAGCGCTCGCTGCGCTCGAAACCGAAGATCACCAGCTGCAGGTCGATGCCGATCTGCGGCGCGGCCAGCCCCACGCCGCCCACATGACGCATGGTTTCGAACATGTCGTCGATCAACTGTTGCAGCTCGGCGCTGCCGATCAAGTGTTCGGGCACGGGCGGGGCGATGCGCAGCAGGCGCTCGTCGCCCATTTTGAGAATGTCACGGATCATCGCGGGTTCGGCTCGGAGGTTTGCGGCTCAGCGGGGTGTTCATGGCCGAGCACGGTGATGGTTTCCTTGGGTTTTTCGCCCTCGAAGTCCTTTTCGCCGGGGTTCTTGCCCTCGCTCGACATGTGCTCGATCACCGCATTCATTTCCGCGCCCAGCAACAGCACGGCAGCGGAAATGTAGAAGTACAGCAACAGCACGATGATCGCACCGATGCTGCCGTACATGGCGTTGTAGTCGGCAAAGGTCTTGACGTAGTAGGCAAAGCCCAGGGAGGCAATGATCCATACTACAACCGCCAGTACCGAACCTGGGGTAATGAAGCGAAATTTCTGCTTCACATCAGGCATTACGTAGTAAATCAGCGCCACCGCCACCATCATCAGGATGATGATTGCCGGCCAGCGCAAAATGGTCCACACAGTGACGATCACTTCTTGCATGCCGATCTGCGCTGCAATCCACTCCATCACCTGCGGCCCAAGCACCATCAACGCTGCCGCCACCAGCAACATGCCAGCGATGCCGATGGTGTAGAAGATCGACAGTGGTATGCGCTTCCATACCGGGCGCCCTTCGGGCACGTCATAAGCGGCGTTCATCGCGCTCATCATCAGGCGCACACCCGCCGAAGCAGTCCAAAGTGCGATGACGATACCCACCGACAGCAACCCGCCCTTGGACTGCTGCAACTGGTCAATGACCGGGTTGACCTGCTCCAACGCTTGAGGCGGCAACACCAGTTCGGACTGCAGGCGCAGCCATGAAAAGAAGTCAGGCAAGTGCAGGAAGCCGATCAGGGCTATGAGGAAGAGCAGGAACGGGAACAACGAAAACAGCATCTGGTAGGCCAGCGCGGAGGCGTAGGTGGACATCTCGTCGTCAAGGAATTCCTTGACGGTGCGCACCAGTACACGGTGCAACGGCAGGCCACCTAGGTCGGGAAAAATCATAGCGTCTCCTTTCGCCGCTTGATCAGTACAACAGGGAAGTCTAATAGACCACGCGACTGGTGTGCTGCTCCCTGCCTCATTACAAGAAATTACCTACCAAATATTTGCGGGCAAACCTGCTTGTGCTGAAGCAGGCTTGCCCGCGAGTCGGCTTAACATTCAAGCTCACATCAAGGCTTCTTCACCGCGTCCTTGACGTCACCCTTGATTTGCTGTGCCTCGCCCTTGAGCTCCTGGGCTTTGCCTTCTGCACGCAGTTTGTCATTGTCGGTGACTTTACCGACGCCCTGCTTGACGTTACCAATGGCCTCATTGGCCAAGCCTTTCGCTTTGTCTTTAGTGCCGCTCATGGCAAATCTCCTGCAAATGGAGACACGTAATCCGTGTCGACAAAAGGTGGACTGGCCGCCTTCGCCAGGAGTTTCAAACAATTTGCCACTCTCAAGCCGAGCGGTAAATCTGCGGGCGAATACCGCACCGAATCAGCCGCAGATATCTGCGCAATGCCCGACGGCTCCCCTAGAATCGCGTGCAAACAGCAACCCGATGCCGGTTGCCAGCTTATAAAAACAACAGTTTACGGATACCCGCCCCATGCGTCTGATGCCTTTGCTCGCAGCCTTGCTGCCGCTGCTCCCCCTGCCTGCCCTCGCCGCCGCAGCGGCCAGCGAAACCTTGCAGGTCGACCGTTACACCGACGATGGCCAGCCCGGCACCCTGCGCTGGGCGATCGAAACCAGCAACCAGAACCCTGGGCGCTACCGCATCGACATCGCCGCAGTCGGCCAGGCGCCGTATGTCATCCGCCCAACCCACGCCCTGCCGGAAATCAAGGGCCCGGTGCGCATCACCGGACTGCCCTGGGCGCGCGATGGCCAATACATCGCCATCGACGGCTCCGGCTACATCAAGGACCAGGGCGTGCGCACCTGCCCCGGCGCCCTGCCGGGCCAGTTCGGCACCAACGTGCGGACCACCACCAACCCCGGCCTGGTGCTGCGCGACACCCAAGGCGTACACCTGAGTGGCCTGGAAGTGCGTAACTTCTGCATCGGCATCCTGGTCAACCGCGCCAGCAACAACGTCATCGAAGACAACCGCATCGTCGCCAACAAGGGCGGTGCTGGCATCATGCTGACCGGCGATGACGGCGCCGGCAACCCGACTGCCACCACCACGAACAACAACAAGGTGCTGCGCAACCAGCTGATCGACAACGGCGATGGCCTGGAACTGACCCGCGGCGCCGCGTTCAACCTGGTGGCCGACAACCTGTTCCGCTCAACGGCCGCCAACCCCGAGCCGTCCCAAGGTATCGAGATCCTCCTGGGCAACGACAACAGCGTGGTGCGCAACCGCTTCGAGAACTACTCCGACGGCCTGCAGATCAACTGGGGCAAGCGTAACTACCTGGGCGCCAACACCTTCAGTGGCAACTCGATTGGCGTCAGTGTCACCGGCGAGGGCAACATCCTCGACGGCAACCTGATCCACGGCAACCGCATCGGCGTGGCCCTGCGCCCCGAGCCGGACGTCACCACCACGCGCCTGACCGGCAACCGCATCTGGGGCAACAGCCAGGACATCCGCCGCTGCGAGGCCGGCGGCTCGTGCGTGCCGGGTCAGCGCACCGGTGCCATCGTGTTTGGTGTACCGGCCCAGGCCCATGCGCTGTATGTGGGCTCGCGCGGGGTGGGTGCCGATTTGCCGAAGAAAGACCAGGTGATCATCTGCGATGCCAAGGGCGAGCCAAAGCCTTGCCAGCCGCTGCCCAACCATAACCAGCAGGCGCCACGGTTGCTGGGGCTCAATGGCAACGTGCTGCGCGGTGAAGTGCAGGGGCCGGCGTCGAGCCTGTTGCGGGTCGAGGTGTTTGGTAATGCCCAGGCTGAGGGGACTGAAGCTGAGCAGTATCTGGGGGAAGTGCTGGTGAACAGCGATGCCGAGGGGCAGGCGCGGTTTGCGCAGGTGCTGGAGAATGCGGGTGGGATGCGCAGCTTTACGGCTACGGTGACGACGGCCGATGGGGCGACTTCCGAGTTGAGTCAACCAGTTCGTCGGTGAAGCAACTGCCCTCTTCGCGGGCAAGCCCGCTCCCACAGGTACAGTGCGGCCCCTAAGGCTGTCACTATCCTGTGGGAGCGGGCTTGTCCCGCGAAGAGGCCGGCCAGGACAAAGCCGGTGGCAAACCTTGCCCCGCTCCGTGCCACCCCTCACAATGCAGGCCTTTATAGCGTCACACCGCAGGAACCTGCATGAAACTCGACAAACCCGCCGCCATCGCCCGGCGCAACGAAGCGCTGGCCAAGCCGGTGCTCACCAGTGCCAACACCCTGTTCGCCATCCTCGACCGCAAACGCAACCTGTGGTGGTTCGAGGTGCCGGTGGCGCTGCTGCGCAAAGGCCAGCCCGACTGGGTCAACCTGCTGCTGCACACCCCCGAAAGCGACGAGCTGCAACACCTGAAGGTGCCAATCAACTTCATCAAGGCCCATCAGGAGCAGATGGAAGTGCGCAACGCCGGCAAGCGTCGCTCGACCATCAGCCTGGCGCTGAGCGCCGACCGCGACTCGCTGCTGCGCGACACCCGTCCGGGTGGCGAGCAGCTGGATTTCAGCACCTTCGTACAGGCCTGACCTCAGGTCCGCTCGATGCGATCGTCATGGATGACGATGCGGCCCTGCTTGAACAATGCGCCAATGGCTTTCTTGAAGTTGCCCTTGCTGACATTGAACATGCGGCTGATCACTTCCGGGTCACTCTTGTCGCACACCGGCAGCACACCACCTTCGGCTTCCAGGCGTTGCATGATCTGCTCATGCAGCCCGTCGGCCAGCGCCTGGCCAACCGGTTGCAGGCTCAGCGCGATCTTGCCGTCATGGCGCACTTCCTTGATGTAGCCCTTCTCATGCATGCCCGAACGCATGAACTTGAAGATCTCGTTCTTGTGGATCAGGCCCCAGTGGCGGTTGTTGATGATCGCCTTGAAGCCCATCGGCGTCTCGCCGGCCACCAGCAGCTCGACCGGCTGGCCAACCTGGTAATCGGCCGGGGTGCGGTCCAGGTAACGGTCCAGGCGTGAGGTGGCGGTGATGCGGCGGGTGCGCTTGTCGAGGTAGACGTGCACCACGCAGTAATCGCCGATCTTCAACGGCCGCGCCTCTTCCGAGTACGGCATCAGCAGGTCCTTGGACAGGCCCCAGTCGAGGAAAATGCCCGCACCGTTGATGTCCTTGACCTTGAGGCTGGCGAACTCGCCCACCTGCACCTTGGGTTTTTCGGTGGTGGCGATCAGCTGGTCTTCGCTGTCCAGGTAGATGAACACGTTCAGCCAGTCATCGACCTCGGTTTCGGCGTTTTTCGGGATGTAGCGCCCGGGCAGCAGGATCTCGCCGTCGGGGCCGCCGTCCAGGTAAAGGCCGAACTCCACGTGTTTCACGATTTGCAAACTGTTGTAACGCCCAAGCAGAGCCATTTCCGATGTTCCTCAAGACAAGGCGGCTATTCTACACCTGAAGCCAGCGCGCCGCCCGACCGCTGATTCGGCGGAACCCTCGTGGTGCACTTGCGTCTATCGAGTGGCCAGCCACTGCAAGGATCTGCACATGCCTCTACGCCTGTTCAAAGCCCTGCTCATCGCCTTTGCCTGCACCTTGGCACTGGTGGCCTGCAACCGAATGGACCTGGCCTACCGCAACCTCGACCGGCTGGTGCCGTGGTCGCTGGATGACTACCTGGCCATGAACAGTGAGCAAAAGTCGCTACTCGACGAACGGCTCAAGCAGCAGCTGGCCTGGCACTGCAAGACCCAATTGCCGGGCTACCTCGACTGGCTCGACCGCGTGCGCGATATGGTTGCCGAGGGCCAGGTGACCGACCAGGCCATGCAGCAGCGTACGGTCGAAGCCCGCCAGGCGATTGGCCGGGTCGCCGAAGCGATTACCCCATCAGCCACCGAACTGCTGCGCGGCATGAGCGATGCGCAGGTCACGCAGATGCGCGAGGCGTTCCGTGACGACATCAGCGAGCGGCAGAAGAAGTATGACGAGACCCCTCTGCCTAAACAGGTCGCCCGCCGCGCCGAGCGCATGGAAAAACGCCTGACGCCCTGGTTCGGCGAACTCAGCGAGGCTCAGCGCCAACGGGTGCAAACCTGGTCACAGGCGCTGGGCGACCAGAACCGCCAGTCGATCGCCAACCGCGCGCACTGGCAGCAACAGCTGGTGCTGGCCATGAACCAGCGCGGCGATGCCAGCTTCGAGCCGCGCCTGGCGCAACTGCTGCAGCGCAAGGAAAGCCTGTGGACCCCAGAGTACCGTGTCGCTTTTCAGAGCAGCGAGCAGCAAACCCGCAACCTGTTGATCGACCTGCTGCAGCAGAGCAGCCCGGCGCAGCGCCAATACCTGCAGGCACGGCTGGCCAAGGTGCGCACGGACTTCAGTGAGCTCAAGTGTTTGAAACAGTAAGCAGGTGAATCAGCATCGGCCCTATCGCCGGCAAGCCGGCTCCCACAGGTACGCCACTGATCTTGAAGGCAGTGGCGTACCTGTGGGAGCCGGCTTGCCCGCGAAGAGGCCGGCATTGACCCAGCAAAATCAGCGCGCCTTGCGCCGATACGGGAACACGTCTATCACCTTGCCCTCACGAATCGACGCCTGCAGCCCCTTCCAGTAATCCGCGTCGTACAGTTCCCCATGCAACCGGCTGAACAACCGTCGCTGGCCCATATCGGCGAACAGAAACGGCGGAAACTCCTCGGGAAACACATCATGGGGCCCGATCGAATACCACGGCTCGCCCGACATCTCGTCCTCCGGGTAACGTGGCGGCGGTATGTGGCGGAAATTCACCTCAGTCAGGTAGCTGATCTCGTCATAGTCGTAGAACACCACCCGGCCATGTCGGGTAACGCCGAAGTTCTTCAGCAGCATGTCGCCGGGGAAGATGTTTGCCGCCGCCAGCTGCTTGATGGCCAGGCCGTAATCCTCCAGCGCCTCCAGCACCTGGGCTTCGCTGGCCTGCTCCAGGTACAGGTTGAGCGGGGTCATGCGCCGCTCGGTCCAGCAGTGGCGGATCAACACCGTGTCGCCCTCAAGGGCCACGGTGGAGGGCGCCACCTCCAGCAGCTCCGCCAGGCATTCAGGTTCGAATTTGCCCAGAGGAAAGCGAAAATCGGCGAATTCCTGCGTATCGGCCAAGCGCCCGACCCGATCAACGCTCTTAACCAGGCGGTATTTGTCGATCACCGTGGCGCGGTCCACCGTCTTCGACGGTGAAAAACGGTCCTTGATGATCTTGAACACGGTGTTGAAGCCCGGCAGCGTGAACACACTCATGACCATGCCGCGCACACCGGGGGCCATGATGAAGCGGTCGTCGCTGTTGGCCAGGTGGTTGATCAAGGCGCGATAGAATTCCGATTTGCCGTGCTTGTAGAAGCCGATCGAGGTGTACAGCTCGGCAATGTGTTTGCCCGGAATGATGCGTTTGAGGAAGTTGACGAACTCCGCGGGTACCGGCACATCGACCATGAAATACGAGCGTGTGAAAGAGAAGATGATCGACACCTCGGCCTCGTCGGTGATCAACGTATCGGCCTCCACGCCATGGCCTTCGCGGTGCAACAGCGGGATCACCAGCGGCCACTGCTCGTCGCTGTTGTACAGCCGCCCGACCAGGTAGGCGCCCTTGTTGCGGTACAGCACCGGCACAAACAGTTCCACGGCCAGGGCCGGGTCCTTGCACACCCAGTCCGGCAGGCATTCCTTCAGATGCTCCTCAAGGCGTGACACGTCGCCATCAAGGTCACCGTAGGCAAACGCATAATCGTCGAAGATCGCCCGCAGCAGGCCCTTCAGGCTGCCATCGGGGCAATAGGTACGGGTTTGCGCAGCGCGCTGGTGGCTGCGTATCGACGGCCGCGTGGTGTGGATGAACATGCAGCCGTCGCTGATCTGGTCATGGCTGAACAGGCTGCAGAACAACGAGTTGTACCAGGTCTCCGACAGTTCATCGTCCAGGCGCGGATCGATCAGGCGTATATAGGCACTCTTCACCAAAGGCCACTGTTCGACTTCCAGCAGCACTTCGTCATCGAACGCATCACGCAGCCAACCATTGACCTCGCCCACCTTCTGTTCATACAGGTTGATACGCGCGGCGGCCGCTCGCTGGATATCCTGCCAGCGCGCCTGCTCGAAGCGCTCGCGGGCACCGAGGGTGATGCGGCGAAAATGCTCGCGGTAGTCGTCGAAGCCGTCGAGGATCATCCGGGCGATCTCGCTGGCAGGCCAGTGCTGGGTCATGCGGGACACCTCGGTGCGGGGTGAGATAGACAGCTTAGTCGCACTCGGCACTTTGGGCTGTCGCCAATGGCCCCTTCGCGGGACAAGCCCGCTCCCACAACTGCACCACAGGACTCAAGGACAGGGATGCTCCTGTGGGAGCGGGCTTGCCCGCGAAAGGGCCGGCCCAGATTCACACCGCAAGAAAGGACAAGAAACCCTCGTCCGCCATCACGTACACTCGCGCCCTGCCCTGTACCCGGAGACCACCGTGAGCCCCATCGCCCTAGCCCGCCTGCTGACCCTTGCCGCCGTCTGGGGGGCGAGCTTTCTGTTCATGCGCATCATCGCCCCGGAACTGGGCACCGTGCCCACCGCCTTCTTTCGCGTGTCGATCGCCTGCCTGGGCCTGATCGCCATCCTCGCCGCCGCGCGGGTACGCTGGAACTTCCAGGGCAAGCTCGGCGCCTGCCTGGTGCTGGGCATGATCAACTCGGGCATCCCGGCCACCTTCTATTCAGTGGCGGCGCAAGTGCTGCCGGCCGGTTACTCGGCGATCTTCAACGCCACCACACCGCTGATGGGCGTGCTGATCGGCGCGCTGTTCTTCCAGGAAGGGCTGACTGTGCCCAAACTGTGCGGCATCTTCCTCGGCCTGTTCGGTGTCGGCATCCTGAGCGGCGCCGGCCCTGTCGCACTGGACATGGCCCTGCTGCAAGGCGCGCTGGCCTGCCTGGCGGCGACCACCTGCTACGGCTTTGCGGGCTTTCTGGCGCGGCGCTGGATCAGCGGGCTGGACAGCCGACTTTCGGCGCTCGGCAGCATGCTCGGTGCCACGCTGATGATGACCCCACTGTTTGCCTGGAGCGCACTGACTCACCCCCCAGCCAGTTGGGGCGGCTGGCAAGTGTGGCTATCGCTGCTCGGCCTGGGGCTGGTATGCACGGCGTTCGCCTACATCCTGTACTTCCGCCTGCTGGCCGAGATCGGCCCGGTCAAGGCCAGTACCGTGACGTTCATGATCCCGGTGTTCGGTGTGCTTTGGGGCGCTTGGCTGCTGGATGAGTCACTGTCGATGGGCCACCTGTATGGCGGCCTTCTGATTGCTGCCGCGCTGTGGCTGGTCCTCAAGCCCGCACGCCGCGCTCAGGCCTGATCGAGCCCCTGTGGGAGCGGGTTTACACGCGAAGAATGCCCCGCCGTTTCACCTGCGAAACCCCTCACCTTTCCGTTACCCAAAATGCCCAACTCCCTCGCACGAACAGAAGTTCATGCGCGGTTGCTGGGCATTTTCGTGCCATATAAAAAACCATGTTTCATATATAAAACAACAACTAAACCACAGCAAACTCACAACTCATTGGAAAATAAGAACTTTCCAATTATTTCAGAGAAGTTTCGCACCTGGCATTGTTCATGCACTAACCGGCGTATCACCTATAAAACAGACCAGAGAACATTCCCATGGCTGTGAAAGAGATGTACGCAATCGCCCCGCAATGGCATGAACCGCAGCGCCAACACGCCACGACGGAAATCGAATTTCGCAACGTCGGCAAGGCCTTCCCGGCCAAAGGCCAGGCCGACGCGCCGTTCGCCATCCGTGATGTGAACTTCAAGATCCGTCGCGGCGAAGTGGTTTCCATCATCGGCCCTTCCGGCTGTGGCAAGAGCACCATCCTCAACATGGGTTCTGGCCTGTACCGCCCCACCGAAGGCGAGGTGCTGGTCAGCGGCGAAGCCGTCAACGGCCCGGTGCCCAAAGTCGCCTTCATGCTGCAGAAGGACCTGCTGATGCCTTGGCGCAGCATCCGCCGCAACGTCGAGCTGGGCCTGGAGATCCAGGGCATGCCCGCCGCCCAGCGCAAGGTCATCGCCGAGGATCTGCTCAAGCGTTGCCACCTGCAAGGCTTCACCGACCACTACCCGTTCCAGCTGTCCGGCGGCATGCGCCAGCGCGCCGCATTGGCCCGCACCCTGGCGATCGACCCGCAGGTGCTGTTCCTGGACGAGCCATTCTCGGCCCTCGATGCGCAAACCAAGATGATCCTGCAACAGGACCTGGCGCAGATGCTGTACGAGGAAAAAAAGACTGCCCTGTTCATCACCCACGACCTGGTCGAGGCCATCGCCCTGTCCGACCGCCTGCTGGTGATGAGCGCCCGCCCCGGCACGATCATCGAGGAAATCGAGATCGACCTGCCCCACCGCAACAACCCGCTGGAGCGCCGCAAGCTGCCGGAGATCGGCCCGCTGGCGGGCCGCCTGATGGATCTGCTGAAGGTCGGCGAAGACCTCGACCTGCACTGACCGACGCCCCACTCATCACTCGGGAGTTAGCATGTTCACCACCTACCTCAAGCACGTGGCACACACTACCCTGGCTGCTCTGGCGCTGAGCCTGGCCGCCCAGGCCCAGGCCGAGCCGACCAAGGTCACCTACCTGCTGCCCGCGCCGCCTAGCCTGCCGGCCTTCGCGCCGTGGATCATCGCCAAGGAAAAGGGCTACTACCAGGCCCAGGACCTGGACCTGACCTTCATCGCCGCCAAAGGCGGAGTCGACGTGGCCAAGCAGATCGGCGCCGGCAACGCCTTGGTCGGCGGCGCCATCGGCGACACGCCGATCATCGTGCGGCCCAACGGCATCCCGGTGCGCGCGGTGGCCGTGCTCGGCGGCGGCGGCGTGACCATGATCGCCACTAATGCCGGCGAGAACATCCAGTCGATCCAGCAGCTCAAGGGCAAGACCCTGACCGTGATGTCCTACTCCGACACCACCTATTACGCCCTGCTCGCCTCGCTGCGCAAGGCCGGCCTGAGCAAGGACGACGTGGACATCCAGGCCGCCGGCCCGTCGGGCGTGTGGCAGTTGTTCTCGGCCAACAAGGCCCAGGCCATGGCCGGGGTGCCGGACTGGGTCGTCAACGCCGAGGACGCTGGGCTCAAGTACGCGCTGATCCCACGTGAGCAGGTGTTCGAGAGCATGGCCCAGGCGATCCTCGCCTCCGACGACGCCATCGAACACCACCCAGAGATCGTCCGCGGCGTGGTTCAGGCCACCCTGCGCGGCCTGCAGGACATCATCGACGACCCCAAAGCCGCCGCCGCCAGTTTCGCCCGTGCGGTCCCGGCTTACGCCGGCAAGGAAGCGTCGCTGGAAAAAATCCTGCGCCTGTACGTGGAGTACGTCTACGCCGGCCAGCCGGTGCTCGGCCGCATCGACCCGGCACGCCTCGACACCGTACGCAAGTTCTACGTCAGCGAGGGCATCGTCCCCCGCGAACCCAAGCTCGACGAGCTCTACAGCAACCAGTTCATCGAAACCAACACCGCGGCCAAATGACGGCCCGGCCATAACAAGGTAAACGCCCGATGAGAAACCTCAACCCATCCGTGGCCGGCAGCGTCGCCCTGCTGGTCCTGTTTCTGGTGCTCTGGCAATGGGGCCCGGGGCTGGTCGGCATGCCCGAATTCGTCATGCCGCAGCTGAGCCGCGTAGCCCAGGAAAGCCTGCTGATGTGGCAGTCCGGCAACCTGTTCGAGCACACCCTGATCACCGCCTTCGAGATCATCGTAGGCTTCGCCCTCGGCGCCCTGCTGGGTGTGGCCATCGGCGTGTCGCTGGGCCTGTCACCGTCGGCCGAGGCCATGCTGTCGCCGTACATCCTGGCCCTGCAGATCGCCCCCAAAGTGGCGTTCGCCCCGTTGTTCGTGATGTGGCTGGGCTACACCATCTACCCGAAAATTCTCATCGCCATCCTGATCGTGTTCTTCCCGGTGATGATCAACGTGCTCTCGGCCATCCGCACCGTCGACCCGGACATGATCAACCTGGTGCGCACCATGAACGCCAGCCGTTGGCAGATCTTCCGCCTGGTGGAGTTCCCCTCGGCCATGGCCGCGCTGTTCTCCGGCCTGCGCATCGCCTCCACCCTGGCGGTGATCGGCGTCACCGTCGGCGAACTGGTCGGTGGCAATCAGGGCCTGGGCTTCTTGCTGGTGGATGCCGAGGGCCAGGGCAACACCGCCGGGGTGTTCGTGGCCATCGTCATGCTCACGCTGATCGGCGTGCTCGCTTACGGCGCCGTGGTCTGGGCCGAAAAGCGTGTCCTGCACTACCTCCCAAAAGCCATGCTGAGTAGCCAATGATGAGCAGCTTCAACAACCTTCTTGCAGGCCGCCGCGTGCTGGTTACCGGTGGCGCCCGCGGCCTGGGCTATGCCTTTGCCCAGGCCATCGCCCAAGCCGGCGCCCGGGTGGTGATCGCCGATGTGCTGGCGGGCCGCGTGCAACAGGCTGCCTGCGAACTGAGCGGCATGGGCCTGGATGTCAGCGGCGTCAGCCTGGACCTGGCCAGCCCCGAATCGATCGAGGCGTGCATCGAACGCACAGTCAAACGCCTGGGCGGCCTCGACGGCCTGGTCAACAACGCCTCGATCACCAACTCCGGCGGCAAAAGCTGCGAAGAGCTGGACATCGAGACCTGGGACCAGGTCATGCAAGTCAACGTGCGCGGCACCTGGCTGATGACCCGCGCCGCCCTGCCGGCCCTGCGTGAAAGTGGCCGTGGCGCGGTGATCAACCTGGCCTCCGACACCCCGCTGTGGGGCGCACCCAACCTGCTGGCCTACGTCGCCAGCAAAGGCGCGGTGATCGCCATGACCCGCAGCCTGGCCCGCGAGCTGGGCAACGCCAACATCACCGTCAACGCCATTGCCCCCGGGCTTGTGCTGGTGGAGGCCACCGCGTACGTGCCCGAGGCCCGCCACCGGATGTACACCGAACAACGGGCCATCCAGCGCCCGCAACTGCCCGATGACGTCAGTGGCGCGGTGCTGTTCGCCCTGTCCGACCTGTCGCGCTTCATCACTGGACAAACCCTGCCGGTCAACGGCGGGTTCGTCATGCCCTGAGCAAAGGAGACTCCCATGACCGACCTTTCCCAACAGCAAGACGCCCCGAAATCCTGGGACCGCCCGGCCGATGCCGACCTCGCCAGCTGGATGCAGACCCGCATCGCCCGCTACGAGACCCGCCGCTACGACTGGGACGCGCTGAAGTTCCAGGCCGACTACGACCCCAAGTTCCGCCGCGCGCAAATGCGTTACGTGGGCACCGGCGGCACGGGTGTTGGCAGTGACATGAACACCATCGCGTCCGAGCACTTCACCTTCTCCACCATGGTCATCCCGGCCGGCCACGAAGGCCCGCCCCACCTGCACACCGACGTCGAGGAAGTGTTCTTCGTGCTGCGCGGCAAGCTCAAGGTGGTCATCGAAAAGGACGGCGAGCGCTTCGAGACCATCCTCACCGACCGCGACCTGATCTCGGTGCCGCCAGGGGTTTACCGCGAAGAGATCAACGTGGGCGATGAAGACGCGCTGATGTGCGTGATGCTCGGCGCCAAGAAGCCGGTCACCCCGACCTACCCGCCAGCGCACCCGCTGGCGTCGATCAAGCGCGGGTAAGCCGATGATGCCGATCACCCCCATCGCCCCGTTGCTCGGGCAGCTCGACCAGCGCTTCGCCGAGCGCTTGCTGCGCCTGAATGAAGGCCAGCAAGCGGTGCGCGAAGCCGGTAGCGGCGAAGCCATCGTGCTGCTGCACGGCATCGGCTCGGGCGCGGCCAGCTGGCTGCAGGTGGCCCTGGGCTTGAGTGAGCGGGCGCGGGTGATCGCCTGGGACGCCCCGGGCTATGGCAAGTCAACGCCACTGCCAATGGCGGCGCCAAGCGCCTGCGACTACGCCGGGCGCCTGCTGCAGGCGCTCGACGCCCTGGGCATCGCGCGCTGCGTGCTGGTGGGCCACTCCCTCGGCGCACTAACCGCCGCCGCGTTCGCCCAGGCGCACCCGGGCCGCGTCAGCCGCGTGGTGTTGCTGAGCCCTGCACGCGGTTACGGGGCGCAACCCGAGCAAGGCCAAGCTGTGCGCAGTAAACGCCTGCACAGCCTGGAGCACCTGGGCATCGAACAGATGGCCCGCGAGCGCAGCGCGCATTTGCTGGCCCCTGGCGCCAGCACCGAGGCCTTGGCCTGGGTGCAGTGGAACATGGCGCGGTTGCTGCCACAGGGCTACCGCCAGGCCATCGAGCTGCTGTGCGGCGACCACCTGTTGCGCTACGCACCGCTGGCGATGCCCTGCGAAGTGCACAGCGGCAGCGCCGACGGCATCACCCGGGCAGGCGACTGCCAGGCACTGGCCGTTGCGCTGGGCGCGCCTTTCAAGCTGATACCCGGCGCCGGCCATGCCTGCGCCATCGAACAACCCGACACGGTGACGGGCCTGCTGGCCCGCGCCCTGGACGCCTCTCTCACAGGTAGCGTGCTATGAACGATATGGATCCGTTAAAGGAAAACCAGGACAAGTACATTGTCCCGGGCCTGGAACGCGGCCTGCTGCTGCTGTGCGAATTCAGCCGGCAGAACCGTACCCTGACCGCCCCCGAGCTGGCCCGGCGCCTGTCGCTGCCGCGCTCGACCATCTTCCGCCTGCTCACCACCCTGGAAACCATGGGCTTCGTTACCCGCAGCGGTAATGAGTACCGCTTGGGGATGTCGGTGCTGCGCCTGGGCTTCGAGTACCTGGCCTCGCTGGAGCTGACCGAACTGGGCCAGCCACTGCTGGCACGGCTTTGCGACCACCTCAACTACCCGAGCAACCTGGTGGTGCGCGACGGCCGCTCGATCGTCTACGTGGCCAAGGTTTCGCCGCCGTCGGTGTTCTCCAGCGCGGTCACCGTCGGCACCCGCCTGCCGGCCCATGCCACGGTGCTGGGGCGCATCCTGCTGGCCGACCTGAGCCTGAGCGAGTTGCGCGAGCTGTACCCCGAAGAGCACCTGGAGCAATTTTCGCCATGCACGCCGAAGACCGTGCTGGAGCTGTTCGACCTGGTCCAGGCCGACCGCCTGCGCGGCTATGTCAGCGGTGAAGGCTTCTTCGAGTCGACCATCTCCACCGTTGCAGCACCCGTGCGCGATGCCAGCGGCCAGGTGGTCGCGGCACTCGGCCTGACCATCCCGACCGTGCAGATCGGCCACGTCAATTTCGACAACCTGCTGGGCCAGGTACGGGGCAGCGCCGACGAGCTGTCGCGGCTGCTCAACTACACCCCCAACGCAGGCCACGGCCGCGTCACTGCGCTGATGAGGGACTGACATGAACCCCTATCAACTTCACGACAGCACGGTGATCGTCACCGGCGGCTCGTCTGGCATCGGCTTCGCCTGCGTCGAGCTGCTGCTCGAAGCCGGCGCCCGCGTGGCCTTCTGCGGGCGCAACGAAGACCGCTTGCGCAGCGCTGAAGCGCGGCTGCGCGAACGCTTCCCCGAAGCGCGCCTGCTGGCGCAGGTGTGCGATGTGCTTGACGCAGGTTCCGTGCAGGCCTTTGCCGCCGCCAGCCTCGCCGCGCTCGGCCCGGCCCAGGTGCTGGTCAACAACGCCGGCCAAGGCCGCGTGTCGACCTTCGCCAGCACCACCGACGAGGCCTGGCACGACGAGCTGCAGCTCAAGTTCTTCTCGGTCATCCACCCGGTGCGCGCCTTCATGGCGCAGCTGCAGGGCCAGGCCAACGCCTCGATCGTCTGCGTCAATTCGCTGCTGGCCAGCCAGCCCGAACCGCACATGGTCGCCACCTCGGCCGCCCGTGCGGGGCTGAAGAACCTGGTGCGCTCGATGGCCTTCGAATTCGCCGAACACGGTATCCGGGTCAACGGCATCCTTATTGGCCTGGTCGAGTCGGGGCAATGGCGCCGCCGCTTCGAGGCCCGCGAAGAGCGCGAGCTGGACTGGCCGCAATGGACCGCGCAACTGGCGCAACGCAAACAAATTCCCCTAGGCCGCCTTGGCCTGCCGAAGGAAGCGGCGCAGGCGATCCTGTTCCTCGCCTCGCCCCTGTCGGCCTACACCACTGGCAGTCATATCGATGTATCCGGAGGCCTGTCCCGCCATGCGTAACGAAAAC
>Ga0213827_1000368_pt1 | contig 40523 bp, 29 predicted proteins | sample MC6MC0898MG_FD_180669 | JGI IMG/M metagenome (GOLD analysis project Ga0213827, IMG submission 180669) | Enriched soil aggregate microbial communities from Iowa State University, Ames, United States - MC6-MC0898-MG | ecosystem: Environmental > Terrestrial > Soil > Unclassified | place: USA: Iowa...
CTGGCGCATTCACCGTGGCGGTGTAGACGATGCTGCCGCCTTCGGCCACCGATGGCGTGGCCGTGAGGGTAACGGTGGTGGTGTCCTGCACGTCGGTGACGGTGGTGCTGACCGGCGCCGGGTTGGCGACCAGATTCTCGTAATTACCTCCCGACACCCCGCTGATGCTGTTGCTGACTGGCGCATGGCCTTGGTAGACATCGTTGCTCACGGCACCGGTAGCGGTGCCAGAGCTTTGCCCGACCGGGATGGTGATGGTCTGTCCGTTGGCCAACGTCACCACCACCGGGCTGCCGGTCACTGGCGCATTGACCGTGGCGGTGTACACGATAGTGCCGCCCTCGGCCACCGATGGCGTGGCGGTGAGGGTAACGGTGGTGGTGTCCTGCACATCGGTGACGGTGGTGCTGACCGGCGCCGGGTTGGCCACCAGGTTCTCGTAGTTGCCGCCGCTGACCCCAGTGATGTTGTTGGTGACCGGGGCATGACCTTGGTAGACATCGTTGGTCACGGCACCGGTGGCGGTGCCAGAGCTCTGCCCAACCGGGATGGTGATGGTTTGGCCGTTTGCCAAAGTGACCACCACCGGGCTTCCGGTCACTGGTGCGTTCACCGTGGCGGTGTACACGATGCTGCCGCCTTCGGCGACACTCGGTGTGGCGGTCAGAGTCACCGTGGTGGTGTCCTGGACGTCGGTGACGGTGGTGCTGACTGGCGCCGGGTTGGCGACCAGATTCTCATAATTACCGCCCGACACACCGCTTATGGTGTTGGTAACCGGCGCATGCCCTTGGTAAACATCATTGGTCACAGCACCGGTGGCGGTGCCGGCGCTCTGGCCGACTGGAATAGTGATGGTTTGGCCGTTGGCCAAGGTCACTATCACCGGGCTGCCGGTGACCGGCGCGTCGACGGTGGCGGTGTAGATGATCGTGCCGCCTTCGGCCACCGACGGCGTGGCGGTCAGAGTCACCGTGGTGGTGTCCTGGACATCGGTGACGGTGGTGCTGACCGGCGCCGGGTTGGCGACCAGGTTTTCGTAGTTGCCGCCGCTAACCCCGTTGATGCTGTTGATGACCGGGGCGTGGCCTTGGTAGACGTCGTTGGTTACGGCACCTGTAGCGGTGCCAGAGCTCTGCCCGACCGGGATGGTGATGGTCTGGCCGTTGGCCAAAGTGACCACGACCGGACTGCCGGTCACTGGCGCATTCACCGTCGCGGTGTACACGATACTGCCGCCTTCGGTCACGCTCGGTGTGGCGGTCAGGGTGACGGTGGTGGTGTCCTGGACATCGGTGACAGTGGTGCTGACCGGCGCTGGATTGGCGACCAGGTTTTCGTAGTTGCCGCCGCTGACTCCAGTGATGCTGTTGGTAACCGGGGCATGCCCTTGGTAGACGTCGTTGGTCACGGCCCCGGTAGCGGTGCCGGCGCTTTGGCCGATCGGGATAGTGATGGTCTGGCCGTTGGCCAAAGTGATCACCACCGGGCTGCCGGTGACCGGCGCGTTGACGGTGGCGGTGTACACGATGGTGCCGCCTTCGGCCACCGATGGCGTGGCAGTCAAGGTAACGGTGGTGGTGTCCTGCACATCGGTGACGCTGGTGCTGACCGGTGCCGGGTTGGCCACCAGGTTCTCGTAATTCCCGCCCGACACGCCGCTGATGCTGTTGGTAACCGGGGCATGGCCTTGATAGACATCGTTGGTCACGGCGCCAGTGGCGGTGCCAGAGCTCTGGCCGACTGGGATGGTGATGGTTTGGCCGTTGGCCAAAGTGACGACCACGGGAGAGCCAGTCACCGGCGCGCCAACGGTCGCGGTGTAGATGATCGTGCCGCCTTCGGCGACGCTCGGTGTGGCGGTCAGTGTCACCGTGGTGGTGTCCTGCACATCCGTCACCGTGGTGCTGACCGGTGCCGGGTTGGCGACTAGGTTCTCGTAGTTGCCGCCAGAGACGTTGCTGATGCTGTTGGTGACGGCGGCATGGCCTTGGTAGACATCGTTGGTCACAGCACCAGTGGCCGTGCCGGAGCTTTGGCCGACTGGGATAGTGATGGTCTGGCCGTTGGCCAAACTCACCACCACCGGGCTGCCGGTGACCGGCGCGCCGACGGTTGCGGTGTAAATGATGCTGCCGCCCTCAGCCACCGATGGCGTTGCAGTCAGAGTAACGGTGGTGGTGTCCTGCACTTCGGTAACGCTGGTGCTGACGGGCGCTGGATTGGCCACCAGGTTTTCGTAGTTGCCGCCAGAGACATTGCTGATGCTGTTGGTGACCGCGGCATGACCTTGGTAGACGTCGTTGTTCACGGCACCGATGGCGGTGCCGGAACTCTGGCCAACCGGAATGGTGATGGTCTGGCCGTTAGCCAAAGTGACCACGACCGGGCTGCCGGTGACTGGCGCGTTGACGGTGGCGGTGTACACGATGCTGCCACCTTCGGCCACCGATGGCGTGGCGGTCAGGGTGACGGTAGTGGTGTCTTGCACATCGGTGACGGTGGTGCTGACTGGCGCTGGATTGGCCACCAGGTTTTCGTAGTTGCCGCCCGACACGCCGGTGATGCTGTTGCTGACCGGCGCATGCCCTTGATAGACATCGTTGCTCACGGTACCCGTGGCAGTGCCAGAGCTCTGCCCAACCGCAATGGTGATGGTCTGACCGTTGGCCAAACTCACCACCACCGGGCTGCCGGTCACTGGCGCATTCACCGTCGCGGTGTAAACGATAGTGCCACCCTCGGCCACCGACGGTGTGGCCGTCAGCGTCACGGTCGAGGTATCGAGGGTATCGGTAACGCTGGTCACCGCAGGCGCGGTGTTGATCGCCAGGTTCTCGAAATTGCCACCAGTGGCTTGTGTAATGCGCGCGCTAACCACTGAGGCGTCGCCATAGCGGTCATCGCTGGGGGCGGGCACTGTGATGCTGCCCGAGGCCTGGCCGGCAGCGATGACAATGGTCTGGCCGTTGCTCATGGTGACCGTGACAGCGGTCTGCCCGGGGTTGCTGAGGCTTGCGGTATAGATGATCTGACCGCCTTCGGCCACCGAAGGCGTGGCGGTCAGGGTAACCGTGGTGGTGTCCTGTACATCGGTCACCGTGGTGCTGACCGGCGCCGGGTTGACGACAAGGTTCTCGTAATTACCGCCACTGACACCGGTGATGCTGTTGCTGACCTGAGCCTGCCCCTGATACACATCATTGCCCACCGGCACACTGACCGTGCCGACGCTCTGCCCAACAGGCACCGTGATGGTCTGCCCGTTGGCCAGGGTCACCAGCACCGGCGAGCCAGTCACCGGCGCCGAGAGACTGACCGTATAGACAATGGTGCCGCTTTCGCTCACCGATGGCGACGCAGTGAGGCTCACCGTACTGGTATCTATCTTGTCGGTGACAACGGTCAGCACCGGCGCCGGGTTGGCCTGCAAGTGCTCGAAATTACCGCCGGTTGCCGACGCGATGCCGGTACTGACGGTGCCGGCGCCCTTGTACACATCGTTGGCCGTCTGCAGCAAAACGCTGCCGCTGCTCTGGCCCGGCCCGATGCTGATGACCTGCCCATTGGAGAGCGTGACGGTCACCGCCGTCTGGGCTGGGTTGCTGAGCGTCACCGTGTAGACAATAGCGCCGCCCTCGGCAACAGTCGGGCTGGCCGTGAGCGTTGCAGTGGTGGTATCGACGGTATCAACCACCCGTGTAGTCGCCGGGGTGCTGTCCACATTGACCGTCAGGCCAGCACCCTGGGTGCCGGTGATGGCCGCCGACACTTGATGCTCATCGGCATACACCGTGTCGCTGGCCGGTACTTGCACGTTGACCGAGCCACTGGTCTGGCCCGCGGCGATCACAATGACTGCGCCATTGGACAACGTTACGGTCAGGTCTGAAAGTGGCACCTGGCCGACGGTGGCCACATAAACAATCACGCCTCCGGCTTCGCTGAGCGAAGGTGTCGCACTCAAGACCACGGCGGTGCTGCCTGCGAAAATCTCGGAGGCAGTCGTGGCAGGTGGGGTGTCCAGGCCAGCGAATTGCTCGAAACGCAAGCCATCGCTGAAATTCAGTGGCCCGGTTGGGTAACCCGTGTTCGGGTCCACGCGTGCGGCCGTCTCTTCCAGCATCACGAAACTGTTGTCACCTCCGGCCGAACTGCTACCGCCCGCTGAAGCCGGGCCGGCAGCCGTCGCTTCGAGGGCCCTGGTTGGGTCCACGCCAGCCTGAATGGCCTGTTGCAGTTCCTCGACCGACGGTGCCGCCTGCGCCGTCGCCAGCCCCAGGTCGGTACTGCTATCGGGTATATGGGCGCTCCATTGGCTGTCGCGGCCCAGATCCAGGTAGCGGCCGTCGGCCAACTGCAGGGTCACAGCACCGCCCACGCCGGTAAGCACCTGCTCGCCTGCATACACGCGGTCGCCTTCCACGAGCACGCGACGAATGCCTTCTGGGGATACCGCGATAACTTGGCCAACAATGCTTTTGACGATGGCGACAACAGTGCTCATGGGGCTCTCCAGATGACTCGACCAGTGACTTCCATGCCCCATTGGCGCTGAAAACCGACAGGAATTTGGAATGATTCGAAAGTGCCTTAATTTGTGATAGTCAAACTTTCGTACGGTTCACTCAATGCATTCAGAGAGTGACGAGATATTGACTTGACCCGCCGGGCTGCGCACGTGGGGCAATCTAAAGTCATATCGAGAATTCGCCAGCTGCCAACTCTTACTTTCGTATTAGTTACATGGTTGATTCACCCGTTAATTTCGGTTTCAGCCCCCGTAACCACGGTAGCATCTGGCTTTTGCGGCATCGCTGCGGCCATGTCAGTCGCGCGGGTGTGTAACTTTGGCTTGCGTGCACGTCATCTAGCGTTAGTCTTTTTCTATCGAAACTGTGCGTGTTGGCTATATTCAGAAAGTCATATGAATTGAAACCTTCACGTACTAGTGTCGTCTGTTGCAAAGAGCGCCGGGCTTTTGTTGTTGGCTCTTCGCCACCCACTACCGCAAGGAAGAGAGCGCCACGTGGAACCTGAAGTCAGTCGAGTACAACTCAGTCACGATCCGCGTAGCCAGCACGACGATCCGTTGCTGGACTGCCTGTTGACCCTGTGTGTGCTGCATCAAAAACCCGCCAGCCGGGTGATGCTGACCACCGGTTTGCCATTGCCGGCCCAACGCCTGAGCCCCGAACTGCTGCCGCGCGCAGCAGCCCGCGCTGGCCTGCAGGGGCGCCTGCTGCAGCGCAAGCTGGAGCAGATCCCGACCATCGCCATGCCGGCCATGCTGCTGCTCAAGGAAGGCCGTGCAGCCGTCCTGCTCGGCTGGGAAAACCACGACACCGCTCGCCTGCTGCTCAGCGAAAGTGATGGCGGCGAGGTGCTGATCAGCCGTCAGGCACTGCTCAGCGATTACAGTGGCCGAGTGTTTTTCGCCCAGCCGCAGCACAAGTTCGACGTCAACCATGGCAACCTCATCCCGCGTGCGCGCTCCTGGTTCCGCGACACCCTGCTGCGTAGCAAATGGCTGTACATCGATGCCATCGCCGCCAGCCTGGTGATCAACCTGATTGCCCTGGCCGCACCGCTGTTCGTGATGAACGTCTACGACCGGGTGGTACCCAACCAGGCTACCTCTACCTTGTGGGTGCTCGCCGTCGGCATCACCGGGGCCTACATCTTCGACCTGATATTGAAGGGCCTGCGCAGCCTGTGCCTGGACCTGGCCGGCAAGAAGACCGACCTGATCATCTCCGCCACGTTGTTCGAACGAATTGTCGGCATGGCCATGAAATACCGCCCGGCCCGGGTGGGCAGCTATGCGCAGAACATCCACGAGTTCCAGGGGCTGCGGGACTTCCTCGCGTCGCTCACGCTCACCAGCCTGATCGACCTGCCGTTTACCCTGATCATTCTCATGGTCATCGCCATCATCGGCGGCCACCTGGTCTGGATCCCCATTCTTGCCTTCCCGTTGGCCCTGGGCATCGGCTACGCCCTGCAGAAACCGCTGATGGCGACCATGGAGCGGACCATGGCCTTGGCCTCCGAGCGCCAGTCCAGCCTGATCGAGACCCTCGCCGGCCTGGATGCGATCAAGGTCAACAACGCCGAGAGCGAACGCCAGTACATGTGGGAGCAAACCCTCGGCACGCTTAGCCGGCTGGAGCTGCGGGTCAAGGTGCTGTCTGGCCTGGCCATGAACATCACCTTGCTGATCCAGCAGCTTGCGGGCGTGGCGATGATCTGCGTCGGTGTGTACCTGATCATCGACGGCAGCCTGAGCATGGGCGGCCTGGTCGCCTGCTACATGCTCAGCGGCCGTGCACTCGGGCCGCTGGGGCAGCTCAACGGTTTGCTGGCGCGTTATCAGCAGGCCAAGGTGACCATGGTTGCCACCGACCAGATGATGGAGCTGCCGCAGGAGCGCAACTTCGAAGAGCGCCCGTTGAGCCGCCAGGTGCTGCAAGGCGCCATCGAGTTCCGTGGCGTCGATTTCACCTACCCCAACCAGCAGAACCAGGCGCTGAAGAACATCAGCCTGAATATCCGGCCTGGCGAAAAGGTCGGCATCATCGGCCGCAGCGGCTCGGGCAAAAGCTCCCTGGCCAAGCTGCTGGTGGGCCTGTACGAGGCAGACAACGGCTCGCTGCTGGTCGATGGCGTGGACATTCGCCAGATCGACGTCAGCGAGCTGCGCCACAACATTGGCTACGTACCTCAGGATATCCAGCTGCTGGCCGGTACCCTGCGCGACAACCTGGTCAGTGGTGCCCGCTATATCGAAGACGAAATGATCCTGCAGGCCGCCGAACTGTCGGGTGTGCACGAGTTCGCCCGGCTGCATCCGGATGGCTACGAATTGCAGGTCGGCGAGCGGGGGCAGAACCTCTCTGGCGGCCAGCGGCAGAACGTAGCCCTGGGCCGCGCGCTGCTGCTCAACCCGCAGATACTCCTGCTCGACGAACCCACCGCCGCCATGGACAACACCGGCGAAGAGCGCCTGAAGCAGCGCCTGCAGGCGGTGATCGAAAGCAAGACCGTACTGCTGGTGACCCACCGTGCCTCGCTGTTGACGCTGGTGGACCGGCTGATTGTCATCGACCGCGGCCAGGTGGTCGCCGATGGCCCGAAAGCCGCCGTCATGGATGCACTGAAGAAGGGGCAGATCAGTGTTGCATAAACTCGATATCGGTCAGTTCAGGGAACAGCTGCGTCGCTATTTCAAAGGTTCGGAGTCACTGCATGGGCAGCCGCTGCCCGAGGTCAACAAAGCGTTGATCGAAGATGCCCCGCGCGTGGTGCGCTTGACCATCTGGGGGGTGATCGCGTTTTTTCTGTTCTTGATCATCTGGGCCAGCTTCGCGCCCATCGACGAAGTCACGCGCGGTGAAGGCAAGGCCATCCCATCATCCAAGGTGCAGAAAATCCAGAACCTCGAGGGCGGCATCGTCGCCGAAATCTTCGCCAAGGAAGGGGAGGTGGTCGAAGTCGGCGAACCGCTGCTGCGCCTGGATGAAACCCGCTTTGCTTCGAACAAGGGTGAAACTGAGGCCGACCGCGTGGCCATGGCCCTGCGCGTCGAACGGCTGAGCGCCGAGGTCGAAGATGTTCCGTTGCAGATCGAAGAAAAACTGCGCCAGGCCGCGCCCAGCCAGGCTGCCAGCGAAGCATCGCTGTACCAGAGCCGTCGCCAGCAGCTGCAGGACGAAATCAGCGGCCTGCACCAGCAATTGGTGCAAAAGCAGCAGGAGTTGCGCGAATTCAATTCCAAGCGCGCCCAGTACGCCAACAGCTTGCAGCTGCTGCGCCAGGAAATCGGCATGTCGGAGCCGCTGGTAGCCAAGGGCGCCATCTCCCAGGTTGAAATCCTGCGCCTGCGCCGCTCGGAGGTCGAAACCCGCGGCGAACTGGATGCCACTGCGCTGGCCATCCCGCGTGCCGAAGCTGCGATCAAGGAGGTCGAGAGCAAGATCGAGGAAACCCGCGGCAAGTTCCGCAGCGATGCCCTGACCCAGCTCAACGAAGCCCGCACCGAGCTGAGCAAGGCCACAGCCACCAGCAAGGCGCTGGATGACCGCGTCAACCGTACCCTGGTCACCTCACCCGTGCGCGGTATCGTCAAGCAGTTGCTGGTCAATACCATCGGTGGGGTGATCCAGCCGGGCAGCGATATCATCGAAATCGTCCCCTTGGACGACAGCCTGGTGATCGAAGCGAAGATCCTGCCCAAGGACATCGCCTTCCTGCACCCGGGGCAGGAGGCCATGGTCAAGTTCACTGCGTACGACTACACCATCTACGGTGGCCTCGAAGCCAAACTGGAGCAGATCGGCGCCGATACCATCACTGACGAAGACAAGAAGACCACTTACTATCCGATCCGCTTGCGCACCGACAAGAGCCACCTTGGCAGCGACGACAAGCCGCTGCTTATCATCCCGGGCATGGTGGCGACGGTGGATATCAAGACCGGCAAGAAAACCATCATGAGCTACCTGCTCAAGCCCATCATCAAGGCACAGACCGAGGCGCTGCGTGAGCGCTGAACGGGCGGCAGGCACTGGGGATTTCAGGTAATCTGCGGCCATCCCCGGTAGCGCTGTCAAAAGGATTTCACCATTTCCAATCCTGCCCTCACTCGTCGCGGCCTGCTGTGCCTGCTGGCCGCAGCCCCCCTTATCGCCAGCCTGCCGGGTTGCACGCGCTCCACTGGGCTACAAGGCAGTTTCCTGCAACTTTGGAAAAGCCACGCCGACCTCAAGCCTGAGCAGTGGCGTCAACGTCTGGCGGCGATGGCCGACATGGGCTGCCAGACCGTGACCCTGCAATGGGTAGGCCTGATTGGCGGCGAATCACCTTGGATGATCCCCGAGGGCATGCTGCGCAGTCTGTTCGACATCGCTTACGAAGAAGGCATGCACGTCCAGGTCGGGCTGCCATTCGATAACGCCTGGTGGCAGGCGTTATCAGCGGACGAGCATGGCCAGGCGCGGTTCTTCGACCAGGCGCTGGGTGAAGCGCAGCGCTACATGGCCAGCGCACCCTGGCCGCAGCACAGGGCTTTTGCTGGCTGGTACATACCTTATGAGCTTGAGCAGTACCACTGGGCCACTGTCGACAGCCAGCAGCGCTTGGGGCAGTGGCTGGCGGCGCTAGCCAGCAGTACCCGCCAGCACAGTGACCGGGTGCCGTCGATTTCCACTTATCACAGTGTCCTGGCCACCGAAGGTTCGTTGTTGCAACTGTGGCGCACGCTTCTGGACGCGACGCAGCTGCGGCCAGTGGTCCAAGATGGCGTGGGCGTTGCCGGCTGGGCCAACCTGCAGGCCATCGAGCCGCTGCTGCTGGAACTACGCCGCCGCAAGGTACCGTTCGACGTAGTGGTGGAGTTGTTCGAGCAGTTGCCGTCGGAAAAGGGCGATGGCAGCGATTTCAAGGCGCGTTCGGCAGACTATGCCCGGGTGCATCGCCAGTTGGAGTGGGCACGCACCACAGGTGCCGAGCAAGTCGTCGCGTTCGCCCTGGACCCTTGGGCATTGGGCGAAGATCCGCGTGCCCGGCGGCTGCGCGAAGACTGGCTGCGTGGCCGCAACTGAGGCCTGGCGCAAGGCGAGGCCGCAGAGTGACTAGAGGCTGCGCCCGATTATTTCCCGCATGATCTCGCTGGTACCGCCAAAGATGCGCAACGCACGGGCATCGGCCCAGGCCCGGCTGATGCCGTACTCGCTGCTGTAGCCATAGCCGCCGTGCAACTGCAGCAGCTGGTCCAGTATCTGCCCCTGCATCTCGCTGGCGTTGAGCTTGGCCATCGCCGCCACAACCGGGTCAAGTTCGCCGTTCATCAACTGCCGCGCGCACTCGTCGAGGAACACCCGCAGCATGGTCAGGCGCGCGCGGGCGTCGGCGAGGATGAAGCGGTTGTGTTGATGGTCGCTGACGCGCTTGCCGAATACTTTGCGCTCGCGGGTGTATGCCAGCGTCTGTTCGAGCATGCCTTCGGTATGGGCAGCTGCGCGCAGGGCAATGGCAAGGCGTTCGCGGGCCAGTTCCCGGCCGAGGTATTCGAAGCCCGCGTTTTCATCGCCCAGCAGGCAGTCGGCGGGCAGCCGCAGGTCATCGAAGAACAGTTCGCAGGTGTCCTGGGCATGCTGGCCGATCTTGGCCATCGCCGGGCCCTTGGTCAGGCCAGGCAACCCCGCCTCGACACAGAACAGCGACAGACCACGGGCGCCGAGGTCTGGCTCGGTGCTGGCAACGACGATGATCAGCCCGGCGTTGACGCCGTTGGTGATGAACGTCTTCTGGCCATTGAGCACGTAGTGCTCGCCATCGCGCTGGGCACGGCAACGCACGGCCTTGAGGTCGCTGCCCGCGCCAGGCTCGGTCATGGCGATGGCGCCGATCAGCTCGCCGGCGGCCATTGCGGGTAGCCATCGGTCCTTCTGCGCCTGGGTGCCGAGGTTGTACAGGTAAGGGGCGACCATGTCGGAGTGGATAGAAAAGCCGATACCCAGGCAGTTGGCCCGGGCCAGTTCTTCGATCACCACCATTGCGTGGCCAAAATCACCGTCCGCACCGTAAGGGGCTGGCAGCGCCGAGCACAACAGCCCTTGGGCGCCGGCTTCACGCCATAATGCGGTCGGTGTCAGGCCGTCGCGTTCCCAGTCGGCGTAGTGGGGCAGGATCCGCTCTTCAACAAAGCGTCGGACCTGCTCACGAAACATCAGATGGTCATCACGAAAGAGTGTGCGCATGGTGGTTTACCGGTCAAAGGGCGCAGTGCTGCCGAGTTCGCCGCGCAGCACGGGCTGGCTGGCGGTGCCCGTCAGGAACAGCGCGTAGTGGTCACCTGGCTGCAACTGCGGCAGGGCCAATGCCTTGGCCTGGCTGTCACCACACCCGGCGGTAAGGCTGGCGCTTACCGGGTTGATTGCCCGCGCCTGGCTGGTGCCGGGCTTGACCTCGGTGAACAGCGCCGGGCCACCTTCAACCTGCAGTTGGCCGGCCTGGCAGCCACTGGCCAGGTTGTAGAAACGCAGTTCGGCTTTTAGCGCATCGTCGCTGGCGGCGCTGTCGTCCAGTACCACCAGCTTGCCGCCTTCGAGCACCACGCTCTGGTAGCTGTCGGGCGCCACGCTCAGGCTGCCCACCGTCTGGCCGGCGATGCGCACGGTAAAGGGTTCTGAGCCCTTGACCACGTTGTAGCTGCTGGCCAGTTTGCCTGCGCCCAGTTGCTGCGGAGCGTTCTGCCCGACCTGTACCTGCACGGCGGTATCGGCAGGGTGCAGCACACGTACATATGCGGAGCCCGCCGGTGGCCGCGGTGCGTACAGCTGGGCCAGCTTGCCCTCCGCCTGGGTGACGGCAGGCAAGGCGCCGCCAAGCAGCAGGGCGGTGGTGAACAGGGTGAGGGCTTTCATGCGGTCTCCTTGCGGCGTTTCATCCGGGCTTCCTGGTACAACGCCGCGAGTCGCTTGCGGTCGACCTTGTCGGACAGCGTGGCGGGGAACTGCCCGCAGGCCAGCAGTTCGGACGGAATCATATAGGCCGGCAGGCTGCCGGCCAGCCGCTGTTTCCAGTCGGCCAGTGCTGCGGGCAATGGGCCGAGGGTTGCGGCGGGCAACAGCTCGGGCGTCTCGATGAAGCCGATCATGCGCACCAGGGTGCCGTCCGGTCGCCGCAAGGCGACAGTGGCGGCCGTGCTCACCCCCGGCAACGTGGTCAGGCCAGCATCCACTTCGCCCAGCTCGATGCGGTAGCCATGCAGCTTGATCTGGTCATCGCGGCGGCCATGGAAGAACACGCGCCCCTGCGCGTCGATCTCGGCCAGGTCACCGCTGCGGTAGGCGCGTTTGCCGTTGTGCTCGAACAGTACGGCCTCACTCAGGTCCGGCCGGTTCAGGTAGCCGCGCATTACATGGTCACCGGCAATACACAATTCGCCGTCGTCCAGGAACAGCTCGGCATAGGGCTTGGCCCTGCCAATCGACAAAGGCTGGACACCGGCTTCAAGAGGCGGCTGGATCTCGATCCAGGTCGTCGAGCAAGTGGCCTCGGTGGGGCCATAGGAGTTGATGATCCGTGCCTTGGGGAATCGTTCCCAGAGCTGCCTGGCCAGGGCCGGGGTGAGCGATTCGGCGCCGAACACAAACACCTGCAGTGCTGGCAAGTGCTCGGCAGTGAACGCATCATTGAGCAATTGCTGGCGCACGAACGACGGCGTCGAGGCCCACACCTGCACCTGGCCTTCGGCAAGGTAGCCGACGAAAGTATCGGGGTCAGCGATGACTTCGCGCGGGCACAGCACGCACTGGCCACCCAGCGCCAACGCGCCACAGAGGTCGAACAGCGAAAAATCGAAACTGAACAGCATCTGGTTCATGAACGCAGGCTGCGGCCCCAGCGCCAGGCAGTCGCGTATCCAGCCGGCGAACAGTGCCAGGCTGTCGCGGCCTATCTGCACCCCTTTGGGGTCGCCAGTGCTGCCCGAGGTGAACATGATGTAGGCCAGCCCTGCCTCGGCCAGCGGCGCCGCAGCTGCTGCACCTGCTCGGAAGCTGTCCAGCCCGGCATCGTAGCAGTGGCCCGCGCCTACCAGTTCGATGATGCGCTGCAGGCGCTGAGGCGGGTTGATGCTGTCCAGCGGCACATAGGTGACGCCCATGCGCAGGCAGCCAAGCATGGCCACGACGAACTCGATCTGCTTGTGGCCACTCAGTACCAGGGCGGTGCCTGGCACGATGCCTTCGCCGGTGGCGCGCACCACCCACGCCTCGACAGCGGCCTGCAGACCGGCCCAGTCCAGTACACGCTGGCTGTCACGCAGGGCTGGGGCACTGCCGCCCTGGCTGCAGTCGGCAAACTCACAGCGGTCGAAATCGAAGTGCATCCGAGCCTCCTCGGCTGGTAGCGGTCAGGTTCAGCGGTTGTTCTGGACGAATGCAGCCAGTGCGTCGACAGACTCCAGGTGCTCGTCGATCTCGGTGGCTGGCACTTTGCAGCCGAACGCATTCTTGACGGCCATGACGATGTCCACGGCGGTCATCGAGTCGACCAGGCCGGACTCGATCAGCAGGTCGTCGTGGGCAACGCTGGTGCCGATCACGTTCTCGATGATCTCGGCCAGTTGTTGCTTGAGGGGCAGGTCGCTCATGTCGTTCACTCCGTAAGGTCAGAATTGGAAGTACAGGAAGCGTGCTTCCTTGTGCAGGTTCATCAGGCACAGCAACAGCAGCAACGCCATGATCACCAGCCACTTGACGTTCGGCGCCCAGCGCAGGGCGGCCGGGCCATCCAGCTGCGCGCGCGCCAGGGACGGCGAGAAGCTGCCCATGATCTGTTGCGAATTGGGCAGGAACCAGGCCACCGCCAGCACCGCCAGCACATGCAGCGCCTCAAGGTGGCGGCCCACCAGCATCCGCCAGGCATCGCCCCAGGCGATACCGGCCGGGTACAGGACGTCTGGCAGGCTGCCCGGGCCACGCAGGCCGAACATGCCTTCGACGAGCAGCACGGCGTCGTGGGTGGACTCGGCGCGGAAGAACGCCTGGGCGACGATCACGGCGGCGAACGTCAGCAGCACGTAACCTGCCACTTTCAAGGGGTGCTGTTTACCTTTGCCTGCGTTGCGCCCGACCACGAAGATGCGCCAGGCATGGTTGATCGACAGGTACGCGGCATGCAGCAGGCCAAAGATCAGGAACTGCACGCCGGCGCCATGCCAGATACCGGCAAGGCCCATGGTGAAGGTGGTCGGCAGGATGATCGCAGCGGCAAACCCGCCTGGCGTGGCCGCGCCTTGTGTACCGACTGGCAGCCCTCGCTTGCCGCGCCACTCCGACACCGCCATGGCCACCGGGTAATACAGGTAGGCCGTCAGGTAGCGGGTGAGGGTCATGTGCCAGCGGGACCAGAAGTCGATGATGTTGCTGGCCTTGTACGGCGAATTGAAGTTGAGCGGGAAGCGGATGCCGAACATCTTCGCCAGGCCCAGGGCCATGTCCGAATAGCCCGAAAAGTCGAAGTAAAGCTGCAGCGCATAGGCAATGCCGGTGCCCCAGGCGGCCCAGAAGCCCAGGCTTCCAGGGTCGGCGAAGCCTGCGTCGGCATAGGGTGCGATGGGGTCGGCCAGCAGCACTTTCTTGGCCAGGCCAATGACGAACAGCATGCCGCCGACGCTCAGGTTTTCGGCGCGGAAGCGGTAGTTATCGGGTTTGGCGAACTGCGGCATCATCTCTTTGTGGTGCAGGATGGGGCCGGCGATCAGGTGCGGGAAGAAGGTGACGAACAGCACGTAGCTGAGCAGGCTGCGTTCCTTGACGATACCCGCACGGCAGTCGAGCAGGTAGCCGATCTGGGTAAAGGTGAAGAACGAAATACCCAGCGGCAGGATGATGTCGTCCAGGCGCGTGCCAGCCAGGCCCCAGTCCTGGGCGAAGTTCACCAGCGTGACGAAGTACTTGTAGTGGAACAGCAAGGCCAGGTCAGCGGCCACGCCGGCGGTAGTGACCAGCAATTGCAGCTTGTTCCTGCCGGCGCAGCTGAGGATCAGCAGGCTCACCAGGTAGTTGAAGGCAATCGAGCCGATCAGCAGCAGCACGAACTGCGGGTTCCACCAGCCGTAGAACACGATCGAGGTTACGCACAGCCACAGCGCGGCGCCGCGCAGGCTGCGCGCGGCGATCAGGTAGTGCGCGGCCAGGGTCAGCGGCAGGAACAACAGCAGGAACAGATACGAGTTAAAGAGCATGGTCGGCCTGCTTGTCAGGTAGCGATGCCAGCACGGCGCGCTCGTCGGCGGTCAATGGCAGCGACAGGGCGCTTTCGGAGAACTCCCAGATCACCAGCTTGAGGCTGGCCGGCCAGCGCTCACGCTTGTTCAGTGCGGCGAGGAGGGCGCCGCAGAACTGGCCGCCGTCCAGGCTCTGGTTCCACACCTGCTGGCCGAGATTGCGGCCCAGGCGTTCGCCGAAGGCGCTGCGCCGGCCGTTGGAGCTGCCGGCCAGCAGCACTTGCACCGCTGGCGTTTCGTCCAGCAGGCCGCCACCGCGTTGCACCTGGATCTGCTCCGGATATTCCTCTTCCAGTGCCGGGCGCCAGGCCGCTGCTGCACGCTCCAGGCCGGCGAGGACAATCAGGTCACCCATGCGTGGTTGAGCGTTGCCCGCCTGGCGCTGGGTGAATACCTGGTCGCGCTTGCCGGCCAGCAACGGTAGTGCGCTGGCCGCCACGGCGTCGGCCGCACGCTGGGCGCCGCTGGCGTTCAGGTGCACGTCGGTGCGGAAGAACTGCGCGGGCTGCCCAGCGGCTTCGGTCAGCGCGCTGCCCAGGTCGACATAGGGCACGCCAAGGCTGGCAAGGTCTGCCTGCCACTGCCCCAGACGCGCCTGCAGTTGTGCCGATTGCTGCAAGCCGCACAGGGCATGGGTTTCGATACGCGATTTGTCCGGCACCGCCACCAGCAATACCTGCAGGCCTTGCGCGCGCAGTTGCCCTACCCAGTGTTGCATCAACCGTTGGCGTGCCTCGTAGGCACCATTGACGCCAGGCTGCGCGCGCAGGCCGTCACGGTAGAACAGCCAACCGGGGCAGCCCTGCACGACCTGGTCTCCCAGGTCGCCCAGCAGGCGGTAGCGCACGGCGGCGCTGAGGGTGTCGGCGTCTTTCTGCAGCGCGGGCTGCAGTGCATCGCCCAGGGCCTTGCCAGCCTCGCCGTCGAACCAGGCTGCGGGCCTGAGCTGCGCGGCGTCGAGCTTGCCGTTGAACAGCAGCCACAGGCCGCAGGCCTGGGCCAGCAGCAGCAAGGCAATCACCGCAGCCGTGTAGCCGCGGTGCGAAGGCGTGGTGGGGGTGCCCTTCTCAGCCATGGTTCACTTACCAGTCGCCGCGCGCAGGCGCTGGCGCCAGGCATCGGCGCTCATGATCGAGGCGTTGTCCCACAGGCCACTGGCCTGCGGGCCTTGGGCATAGGTGGGCTCGAACATCTGCCACACCAGTACCTGCGGTGGGTTGCGTTTGAAGTCCGGCGACTCCAGGTATTCCAGCAGCATGATCCACTGGCCAACGTTACCCGGCTTCCAGTTCACCGATACCGGGCGGTCGATGCTGTTGGACAGCTTCTGCGGGAAACCAAAGTAAGGCTGCACCATGCTGTGGCCAGTCACATGCAACGGCGCCGGGGCGTCGTCCAGCAGGCCGTTGGCCGCTGCCTGGCGGCGTACGGTAAAGGTTTCGCGGCCAGTCTGCTTGCGCTGCTCGGGGGTGAGGAAGCGCTCGGCCAGGTCGCCGTAGCGGCGCTCCTTGAATTCGCTGCCCAGGGCCATGCCACTGCCGGCAGTGCCTTTGAGGGCCGGCACGTCGCGGCGGGCTTGCTCGGCAGTTGCCACTGCAGTGGCGTCGGCGGCGGCTTGAGTCCAGTGCTGGTCGGTGCGGTAGAACACATCCTTGCCACCGTCCTTGAGCTGGCGCAGTACCGCCTCGTCGTCGATGGCACTGATGCCGGCCTTGCGCAGGCTGGCAAGGATGGTCTGGTAGCGCTGCTGCACCGGCGCGCTCAGGGTTTTGCCGGCGGGCAGTTTGTCCTGGTAGAAGCGGGTTTTGTCCGGCAGCACCAGCACCTGCAGTTGCACGCCACGGGCAGCCAGCGCTTGCTGGGCGTCCTTGATCAGCGCGGTGGAGGCGTCGATGCCGCGGCTGTCGACTTCGGTCAGGCTGCCCCAGCCAGGGAACAGCCAGCCATCGTTGCCACGCAGGACGATCGACGAGTCATCGGCCTGGGCGGCCGGCAGGGCAAACCCCAGGGTGGCGGCCAGCACGCTGGCGGCCAGGCCTTTGAGGGAGCGGTTGAGCAGAGAAGACGGCAACATCGTGGTGGTCCTCAATACGACAGAGTCAGGTTCATGAACAGCCCCTCGGCCCGCTCGTTGGCACCGCCGCCGATGGCGAAGCGGTACTGGGCGGTCCAGTCCAGGTAGGAACGGGGCGTGTGGTAGTGGTCTTCGCGGAAGTAGTAGCGCAGGGCGACGCCAGGGCCGGCGGCCATTGACCAGGAGCCTTGGTCGCGGGTCAGCGAGAAGTCCTGGCCATTCAGGATTTTTGCAAAGTCTTCGCCGCCAGATGCAAGCGCGCTCGCACCATGCAGACCTGTGGCTTGGTCTTTTTGCCAGACCCAGTCAGCGGCACCCACGACATGCGGGAACAGTACGACGTCAGGCAGCAGTTTGAAGCTGCGCCCCATGCGAATTTCATTGCTGAGGAACAGCTGCTCGCGCTTGAGGCGACCGCTGCCTTCGGCAAGCTTATCGGTGCGCGACCCCTGCGAGTCGACGTTGTAGAACGTCCACTTGGCAGGGTTGTCTTCGAGCGAGTAGCCGAGCTGGGAATACGCATCCACGGTCCACCAGCTGCGTTCGTCGAAACGCAGCTCGGTGCCGCGGTAAAAACCGTAGGTGGCATAAGTCAGCCAGCCGCCAGCACTGTCCTTGAGCTTGTAACGCAGCAACGCCCCATTTGTGCCCGCCTGCGTTGCTTTCTGAACGTCGCAGCGCACGCTGTTCTTGCCTGGGTTCGCAGTCCCTTCCCGGGTAGCGCTGCCCAGCAGGAAGCGGCGCTCGATACCGAAGGTGAAACCGGTATCGGACAAGATGTAACGCACGCCCAGAGCGCCAACCGTGCTCGGGAAACCCGATACCGATTGCGAATCGCTGACGCCACCGCTGTCCAGGGCCTGCTTGGTGCAAGGGTCGACTGCGCCATCGGAACGGAACTTGCCACCCTCGTCCCACAAGGTATTGCTCAACCGCCCATACACCTCCAGCACGCCATTCTGGTCATTGAACTGGCTTGGCCGCCAGTACAGCTCTGCGGTGCTGAACACCGAGTCACCGGCCGAGCTTTGCCCGGCGTTGGCAATAGTGGTGGTGGGGCGTGCGCCGCGGTAGCTCATGGTCGCGGTGGCGCCCCATTCGCGGTCGAACCCGGTGATGGCGCTGCGCGTGTTATGGCGCTGCTGCTCATCCAGTTCGAGCGTGCCGTGGTCGTCCATGTCGATCGCGTGCTTGAGCTGACGCACGGCGGCGGGTTTATCACCCATGGCCGACAGCGCGTAGGCTTCGTCGAGGATCGCGGTCTTCGGTGCTTTGCCGGTGTCGCGGGCTGCACGGAAGTCTTCGCGGGCCCGCTCGGGCTGGGCGGTACGCATGCGCAGGTAGCCACGCTGCATCAACAGGTCGGCGTCGCTGGGCGCGCGCGCAATGGCGTCGCTCAGGCGCTGCTCTGCTTCAGCAGCCTGGCTGGCATCGCCGGCTGCCAACGCAGTGGTGAGCAGGCGCTGGAACTCCAGGTTGTCCGGGTCCTGCTCAGTGGCCTTGCGCGCCTGGCGAATGGCTTCTTGGTAGTCCTGGCGGGCATAGGCGGCATAGGCATCGGTTGCCGGGCCGGCAGCGCCGCCGGCATCGGCGGGCAGCAGTTCGCACTGGGTGCCGTAGGGCGTGTCCTGGCAAGACTGGCGCGGGGCCGGGTAATTGCTCAGGTTCAGCGCGCCCGTCCGGCTGCCCATGTCGGCAATGGCTTCCTGGCGCCTGGCCACCGCTTCGTCGCCGGCATCCATGGGCGCCAGCAGCTGCGTGGCGCGGTTTTTGTCGCCGCCGGCCAAGGCTGCGTCGATGGCGATCAGGCGCACGTTGCGCCGTTGTTCTTCGTCGAGCCAGTCCTGGGCCAGGGCACTGTCGAAGTCCTCGCCGGCCGCCTGGGCATTGCCCTGGAACTGGCGCAAGTAACCGCGCATCACGATCATCACGGTGCTTTCGTCATCGGCCTCCAGCGCCTCGTTGGCAGCCTGTTCGGCAGCGGCGGGCTGGTTGTCCAGCAGCAGCACGGTGACCAGCAGCAAACGGTGGCTGGCGATGTCCGGGCCCAGGCGTACCGCTTCGTGGGCCAGCGGGACGGCATCGCCCGGGCGGTTGGCGATCAACGCCTGGTAAGCCTGCTCGGCGGGGCGCACGGCCATGCGCCGCTTCAACGTCTGGCGGCGTGCTTCCAGGTCACTGGTATTGGGCGCGCCAAGGCTGATTGCCGTACCCGCTGCCTCGGCCGCCTCCGGCCAGCGCTGCTGAGCTTCCAGGCTGTCGAGCCAGAGCAGGGCCCAGGTGCCCTGGCTCGGGTCGGTACGGAAGGCCCGTTCGGCATCGCGTTCGGCCGCGGGCATGTCACCGGCGTTATAGGCGGCGTAGGCTTTGGTCGCGAGAGGGAAACCGCGCTGGAACGCGGCCGACGGTGCCGCACCGCTGCTGACGGTAGTGCTTTGCAGGTTGGACACGGCGGCCTGCAGGCCCGGGTCGCGCACGCCACGCTTGATGGCGCTTTGCGCAGCCTGGCGGGCCTCGTTGCGGCGGCCGAGCTTCTGCAGGGTGTAGACCTTGAGCAGGTTCAACCGTGCTACTTCAGGGCGCAGCTTTAGCGCCGCATCCACCTGCTGCAGCGCGTCGCGGTAGCGCCCAAGCTGATAGCTGCGGTAGGCAAGGTCTGCCTGCTCCCAGGCCACGCCTTCCAGCGGCGCGTCGGCGGCCAGGGCAGTGGGCAGGTTGGCGCAGCTGAGCAAGGCACCGAACAACAGGATGGCGGGGCGGGCGTAAATCATGTCAGTGCGGCAACCTGCTTCTTCTTTGCCGCTGGCGCGGCATCCTTGGCTGTCGTAGGGGCGGGCGCTTCGGGCTCGCCGTTTTCCTGTTGGAACAGGATCGCTTCCTGGAGGGTGTCGGCGTCGAGGTAGCCGTTCTCAAGCAGGATCTGCCCCAGCGGCTTGTGTTGCTCGGCCTGGGCCTTGAGCGCGCTGCCCAGGGTTTCTTCATCAATGGCTCGCCACGACACCAGCAGCTCGCCCAGACGCATGCGCTGTTGCTGCAACTGGTCGGCCGAAGGGAAGTCGTGCATGGTCTTGTCCCACACCAGCGGCTTGCCGAGGAACAGGTAGCCCAGGTACAGGCGCCAGGCGCGCGCGGCGGCCATGGCGTTGATGAAGTTGCCGATGATCATCCTCGGCCCCGACAGCAGGGCATGCTCCCAGCCATACAGGCGGCCGACGAAGTAGGCCCGCTGAAGAATACGCAGGCTCAGCGCCAGCGTGTTGGCCCACATCAGGTCGAGCAGGCCGCTGTTGGGCGCGAACGCCGACGGGAAGAACACTTTCCAGTGGCCGGTGGCGCTGATTGCCAGGAATATCAGGTGCTGTGCCAGCAATACGTAGGCAAGGATGGCGATGAACGAAGTGATCAGCCCCTTGCGGTCACGGAACAGCAGGTACTTGGTGGCCAGCGACCCTTCCCAGCCCACCTGGCTCCACCCCTGCAGGCCAATGCCCAGGGTCCAGCGTGCTTTCTGCCGGTAGGCGGTGCGGAAGGTGTCGGGGAAGTACTCACGTACGCCCAGTGGCATGTGAACCGCCACCATCTTTTCCTTGCCGTTGCCGAACCACGTGGTTCGCTTGGCCACGTAGTCCACCGGAAACTTGCCGAAGATCTGCTTCATGCCGCGCCGCGCCAGGCGCGCGCCGATGTCGTAGTCCTCGGTGAGGGTGTCGGTGTTGAACGGCTGGTTGTTTGTTTCCGCCGACAGCTCCAGCAACGCTTTGCGCGAGAAGCAGGTGCCCACGCCTGCCGAAGGCACCATGCGCGACATGCTTTCGCGCACCACCAGGTCTTTGGTGTGCCATTCGGCGAACTCGTCCATGTAGGTGCCGGCCACCAGTTCGTACCAGTCACGTTCAAGGGAGGTCACCGGCAGCTGGATGAAGTCGATGCGCGGCAGCAGGTAGTTGAAGTAATGCAGTTCCAGGCGGTGCAGCACGTCTTCGCTGTCGTGCAGGATGACCCCGGCGAACGGCTCGGGCATGCGTGCATCCTGGGCGAAGATGGCCTGGATGATCCAGTTCAGGCAGTCGGCCTTGCAGGTGGGGCCATCATGGGGCACCTCCACGCGTACCAGCTGCTTGTAACGCCGGCGCATGCGCTCCACCTCATCGATGGTGCGCTGGTCGTTGCAATAGGTGCCGACGAAAATGTAGTAGTTCTTGTAGTCCAGCGAGCCGACCATGTTCTCCAGCATCGGCGCGATCACGTCGTACTCCAGCCAGGCTGGAATCATGATCGCCAGGGGTTGCTCGGGCTTGGCCCGCAACTGCTCCACCGTCAGCGCCTGGTAGCGTTTGCGACGGATCAGCAGCTTGCGGTAAGCCTGGCGTACCCAGTACCAGATATCGATGAACAGGTCATCGAGGCTGGACAGCAGAATCAGCACCCCGACACACGCGGTGACGATCTCCAGGATGCGGTAGTAGTCCGCCAGCAGGTACGGCCAATAGAGAGAGGACATGGTCGCTTACCTGGCCTTATTTGCCTTTGTGCTTCAGGCGCAGCCTGCGTGCCACCACACCGAGCACCAACAGCACCAGGACGATGCCGGAAAGCGTCGGCAGTGCCCACACCAACTGCTTGCGCCACTGATGGAACGGCGTGCCGCTGAGGTTGAGCTCCGGATCGCTGGTGTCGACCCAGGTCAGCGGGCCTTGTTCGCCCACGACCACGGCATTGCCTTGGGTCAGCAGGAACGGTACCTGCGGCACCATGTCGGGGTTGCCGAGGCTGTTCCACAGCACGCCGTTCTGGCCGCTGGAACTGACCACCGACAGCGTGCCCAGGCCCTGCGGGCCTTGCAGGTCAAGGGCCAGACGCTCATCGCCCTGGGCTTGCAGGCGCTGCAGTTCGGCCACGCCCAGCACCGGCTTGGCGCCTGGCAGCTGTACATCCATGGCCAGGAATGGTTTTGCTGGCGCTACCTCGCCCTTGCCATCGCTCAATACCAGCTCGGCATTGACGGGCGACACCGACGCAGCGCTGGCCAGGCGGATCAGCTTGCCCAGGCTGGCAACAGGGTTTTGCAGGACCGCCGGGTTGACGATCACCTGAGGCTTGCCGGCCAACAGCGGCAGCAGGCCGATGAAGGTTCCGTCAGGCTCGGCATCTGCCGAAGTTAGGTAGCTGCTGGGCAGCACGTTGACCGGGTAAGCCTGCGGTACTTCTGCGCAATGCGGCGAGTTTGGCTGGCGCTGGAAGCGCACTTGCACGGTGTTGGTCACGCCCATGGCGTAGCCGGGGATGCGCGCCTTGAGGCGCTCGGGGTTGCCGTTGGCATCCAGTTGCGCGGCGTTGAGCAGCACGTTGTTCCAGATCACCGACGCCACGGGTGGGCTGGCGCCAGCACCTGGCGCGGCAGCCACGTCGAGGTTCAGCTCGCCCGGCATGCGGCCGTTGACCGATATGGCGCTGAGCGGGAAGGTGGCGGTCCACTCGCCGCGGCTCACCACATCGAAGGTGCCGAAGTTGCCGCCCAAGGTGCTCAGGCGCAGGTGCCCGTGCTCGTTGCGCAAGGCTTCGCCTACTTCCTTGACCTCGGCCTGGCGCGACACCAGCACGTTACGCCAATGGCCATCGAATACGCCGGCTGCCTTGGCTCCCGCGTCGGCGGCCACGGCCACCAGCGCCTGGCGGCCCAGGCTCAGCAGTTGCAGCTGCTGGCCGGGCAGGGTGCCGGATGCAAGGCTGGCGCGCTGCTTGCGCCATTGTGCCAGCGCGCCAAGCGCGTCCTGGTCACCCTGCAACTGCTCGCCCAAGGCATCCAGTGCGGTGTTGATCTGGCCGACCAGCGCGGCATCCGCTATGGCCAGGTCTGCGCGAGTGGCCGAGGTGTCGAGCACCAGCAGCGCACCCAGTTCGGCGGGGCTGGCCAGGGTATGCGCCTGCTTGCCGGCAAGTGCAGCGAAGGCCGGAACCTTGGCCAGGGCAGCCGGTACGTCAACGCCCGCCAGTTGTACGTTGTCGCCAACCTGCGGGAATGCACGAACCTGAGCGCGGCGCGAGCTGCGCTCCAGCGCCACGCCCAGGCGCCAGGCGCTGTCAAAGCTGTTGCGCTCCAGTGCACCCGCCGCCACCAGGATCACTGGCTCGCCGGGCAGGGAGCTCCAGGCTTCGGTCAGGCTGCTCAGGGCAGACATGGAATAGCGGTAGTTCAGGCGTGTCTGCGGCGACAGCGTAAGCACGTTGGCCGTGGCGCGTGGCGGGGTGCAGAAATCCTGCGAAACCGGCGAGCTCCAGTCCAGCGTGAAGCTGACGAAACCGCTGGCATGCTTGCCGCTATCCACAGGCAGGATGCGGCCCAGATCGCCCTCGGCGCGGTTGACGCGCTCGGCCACGCGGGGCTGGCCGTCTACGGCCAGGCGCAGGGTTGCGGGTTGCTCTTCGCCCTTGATGAACTGGCCCTTGAGCTCGATCTGCGCGTCGCTGATGGCCACGCCTTTGGGCACTGGCAGGAAAAACGCCTGGCGGTTGTCGGCCTGGTCGAGGACTACCGGGTTGGTGATACCCAGGTCCTTGAGCGAAACGCTACGCGAAACCCAGTCCTGCGCTGTCAGCGCCTGCAAGGCATCGCTGGCAGGTGTGGCATGGGCGAGCAAAGGGGAGGTCAGGGCAGCGCTCAGAGCGGCGAACTGCAAACGGCGAGGCGTGTGGCTCAACGATCTAGTCCTTGCAAATAGTCAGGGGCGTCGGCAGCCGGAAGCGGGCATGCAAACGTGTGCGCAGACAGGCGCAAGCATGCGCACGCCTATGCGTGATTCTCTGGAAAATCAGTAGAAGCGGGGGGCGCGACTGGCCATGAATCCTTCCTTTGAGCGCGATGCCACTTCCTCAAGGCATCGGCTGCGTACTCTCTAATATCAAAGTGCCTATGTCAATATTTTGGTGCTAATTGGTATGCCAAGGCGATAAATGGGCCGTTGCAGAAAAAGTTACCGTCGGTTTTTTGACGGCAACTTGATGTCTCGTGCCCTGACGAGGGCTTCAATGCCCTTGGAACGGCTCAAACGGCCGCCCCAACAGCGCGTTGACGATGCGCTCGCTGGCTTTGCCATCGCCATAGGGGTTCACGCTACGTGCAACCTGGGCATACAGGCCGGCATCGTCGAGAAATGCTTGCACCGCCTGCACGATGCGCTGGCTGTCCGTGCCGACCAGTTTCACCGTGCCAGCCTCCACCGCTTCGGGGCGTTCAGTGGTATTGCGCATTACCAGTACCGGCTTGCCCAGATGCGGCGCTTCTTCCTGCACGCCGCCCGAGTCGGTGAGCACCAGGTAGGCGCGGCGCATGAACCAGACAAACTCCAGGTAATCCAGCGGGTCGATCAGGTGTACGTTGGGGTTGTCGCCCAGTACTGTCATGACCACGTCGCGCACCTGAGGGTTCAGGTGTACCGGGTAAACGATCTGTACATCGTCGCGCTGGGCCAGCTCGCCCAGTGCCTGGCAGATCTGCCGGAACCCGTCGCCAAAGTTCTCCCGGCGGTGCCCGGTCACCAGTACCAGGCGGCGCTTGGCGTCGAGCCAGGGGTAGCGGCGAGCAAAACCCTCGCCGATCTGTGGCTCGCGGTCGAGCTTCTGCACGGTCAGGTCCAGCGCGTCGATCACGGTATTGCCGGTGATGTGAATGTGCCCCTGCAGGTTTTCCTGCAGCAGGTTGTCGCGCGAGGTGACGGTGGGTGCGAACAGCCAGCGGGCCATCACATCCACCACGCGGCGGTTCATCTCCTCGGGGAACGGCTGAGTCAGGTCGCCGGTACGCAGGCCTGCTTCGACATGGCCGATGGCGATGCCACGGTGAAAGGCCGCCAGGCAGCATGCCGTTGCAGTGGTGGTATCGCCGTGAACCAGCACGCAGTCGGGCTTGAGTTCTTCGAGCAGGGCATCGATGCGGGTCATCAGGCGGGCAAACAGGCCGTTCAGGGTTTGCCCGGGGACCATCACGTCCAGGTCGTGGTCTACCGGGATGGCAAACAGTTGCAGCACTTGATCGAGCATCTGGCGGTGCTGGCCGGTACTGCAGACGATGCTTTCAACGCCCTCAGTCTGTGCCAGGGTCTTGACCAGTGGGGCCATTTTTATGGCCTCTGGACGAGTGCCGAACAGCGTCAGAACTTTCATCTAGCGCGACTCCACGATTAAACGGATGGTTAAAGGTGGCGGATGATACCGGATTGCTATCAACGGTCATTGACTTAACGACCAGAAGAAACGTTTTTTCCGCTTGCTCCCGCAGTCATATTCATATGCATTAAAGGTATTTAAATTATTATTCTTATGCCTTTATAGTCGATCCCACTGCGTACCCGTCGACCAATCGATGCGCCGCACGACTTGAACCCACACGGGAAATCCCCGTGCGTTTCTGATCGTTGCGCGCTTTGAAGTCGCGCACTGCGTGGGAGTGAAAAATGTCCGCCGCCTCGAACGCCTTGTCGTCCATCGACAGCGCCCAGCCGCAAACCTTCGAAATCCGCCCGTTCTCAGGTGCCGTCGGCGCCGAGATCATCGGCCTGGACCTGGCCAAACCAGTCAACGCCGGGGATTTCCACCGTATTCATCGCGCCCACCTCGACCACCATGTGCTGGTGTTCCGCGACCAGCGCATCAGCCCCGAACAACAGATCAGCTTCAGCCGCCGCTTCGGCGAACTGCAGATCCATGTACTCAAGCAGTTCCTGCTCGCTGGCCACCCCGAGATCCTGATCGTTTCCAACATCATCGAGAATGGCCAGAACATCGGCCTGGGCGATGCTGGCAAGTTCTGGCATTCGGACCTGTCGTACAAGGAACTGCCCAGCCTCGGCTCCATGCTGCACGCCCAGGAACTGCCCAGCGAAGGTGGCGACACCCTGTTCGCCGACATGCACAAGGCCTGGGATGCGGTGCCCGAAGCGCTGCGTAAAGTGGTCGAGGGCCGAAGTGCCGCTCACTCCTACACCGCCCGTTACGCCGAGACCAAGTTCGAAGGCAGCTGGCGCCCGACCCTGACCGCCGAGCAGCTGGCGCAGGTGAAAGAAGTCATCCACCCGGTGGTGCGTACCCACCCGGAAAACGGCCGCAAGGCACTGTTCGTCAGCGAAGGCTTCACCACCCGCATCGTTGGCCTGCCGGACGACGAAAGCCGCGATGTGCTGCAGCAGCTGTACGCCCTGAGCGTGCTCGAACAGAACATCTACCGCCACCAGTGGCAGCCCCACGACCTGGTGTTCTGGGACAACCGCTCGCTGATCCACCTGGCGGCAGGCTGCCCTGCGCACCTGCGCCGCAAATTGTTCCGCACCACCATCCAGGGCGATGCCCCGTTCTGACGACTGAGGAAATCATCATGCGTAAATCCATCAGCCGCCTGGCGGCAAGCATTGGCCTGGGCGCGAGCCTGGTCGTCGGCACCCTCGCGGCGCCTACCGTGGCCCATGCCGAAGGCGAGATCCGCATCGCCGAGCAGTTCGGCATCGTCTACCTGTTGCTCAACGTAGTGCGTGACCAGCACCTGATCGAGAAGCACGGCAAGGAGCAGGGCATCGACATCAAAGTCGACTGGGCCCAGCTGTCTGGCGGCGCGGCAATCAACGACGCGCTGCTGTCCGGCTCGGTGGACATCGCCGGTGCCGGTGTCGGCCCGCTGCTGACCGTGTGGGACCGCACCAAAGGGCGGCAGAACGTCAAGGCCGTAGCCTCGCTGGGCAACTTCCCGTACTACCTGGTCAGCAACAACCCGAATGTGAAGACCATTGCCGACATCTCCGACAAGGACCGCATCGCCGTGCCGGCCGTGAGCGTCTCGGTGCAGTCGCGCTTCCTGCAGTACGCCGCCGCCCAGCAGTGGGGCGACAAGGAGTACAACCGCCTCGACAAGTACACCCTGGCGGTGCCGCACCCGGATGCCACCGCCGCCTTGCTGGCAGGCGGCACCGAGCTCAATGGGCACTTCTCCAACCCGCCGTTCCAGGACCAGGCGCTGGCCAACAAGGACGTGCACGTGGTGCTCAACAGCTATGACCTGCTGGGCCCCAACTCGCCGACCCTGCTGTTCGCCACCGAGAAATTCCGCAACGACAACCCGAAGACCTACAAGGCCTTCGTCGATGCGCTGGCGGAAGCAGCGGACTTCGCCCAGAAGGACAAGGCGGCCGCCGCCGATACCTACATCCGTGTAACCAAGGCCAAGATCGACCGCGACGCGCTGATCAAGCTGATCGACAACCCGCAGTACGAGTTCACCGTCACGCCGAAGAACACCTACAAGCTGGCCGACTTCCTTTATCGGGTAGGCGCCATCAAGCACAAGCCGGAATCGTGGAAGGATTACTTCTTCCAGGATGAACGCCCGCTGCAGGGGAGCTGACCGATCATGACCGCCCCATTGCCAGGCCACACGGCCAGCAACCTGAGCCGTGTCGCTACACCGCCGTTGCTCAAGGTAGACAACCTGAGCCTCGAATACCGCACCGCGCAGCGCGTGGTGCGCGCCACTCACCAGGTCAGCTTCGAAGTCGACCGTGCCGACCGTTTTGTCTTGCTGGGCCCTTCGGGGTGCGGCAAGTCCACGCTGCTCAAGGCTGTGGCCGGTTTCATCAACCCACAGGAAGGGCAGATCCTGCTGCAGGGCCAGCCGGTCAACGGCCCTGGGCCTGATCGCATCGTGGTCTTCCAGGAGTTTGACCAGCTGCCGCCATGGAAGACGGTGAAGCAGAACGTCATGTTCCCGCTGCTGGTGTCTGGCCAGCTCAAGCGCGCCGAGGCCGAAGAGCGGGCGTTGCATTACCTGGACAAGGTTGGCCTGGCAGCGTTTGCCGACGCTTATCCGCACACCCTGTCGGGCGGCATGAAAGCACGCGTGGCCATTGCCAGGGCGTTGGCCACGCAACCGAAAATCCTGTTGATGGACGAGCCATTCGCAGCCCTCGATGCGCTGACCCGACGCAAGATGCAGGAGGAACTGCTGCTGCTGTGGGAGGAGGTGCGCTTCACTTTGCTGTTCGTCACCCACTCCATCGAAGAAGCGCTGGTGGTCGGTAATCGCATCCTGCTGCTGTCGCCCCACCCGGGGCGGGTACGGGCCGAGGTGCATAGCCATCAATACGACCTCGGCAGCCTCGGCGCCAGCGACTTCCAGGCCAGCGCGCGGCGCATCCATCGGCTGCTGTTCGACGAGGCCGAGGCCCCCGTACAGCCAGATGACCTGGGCTTCAACGACATCCGCATCGCCTACTGACAGGAGCTTCAGTCATGACCACTACACCTGTACGTCAGGAATACGAGGTGCAGCTGGAGCCGCTGCTCAGTGTGCCTCTGGAACGCAACCTGCCGCTGGCCCAGCGCCTGTGGCAACAGGGCTGGTTGCGCAAGGCGGTGATCCTCGTGGTGATCGCCGCGCTGTGGGAAGCCATCGCCCGCTACCAGGGCAATGACCTGCTGCTGCCAACGTTTCTGCAGACGGCTGCAGCGCTTTGGGACGGCCTGGTCAGCGGCGAGCTGCCGGCCAAGGTCGGCGTATCGCTGGTGATTCTGCTCAAGGGTTACCTGTTGGGTATCGTTCTGGCCTTCGGCCTGACCAGCCTGGCGGTATCGACCCAGCTTGGCCGCGATTTGCTGGGCACGCTGACTTCGATGTTCAACCCGTTGCCCGCGATTGCCCTGCTGCCGCTGGCACTGCTGTGGTTCGGGCTGGGCGACAACAGCCTGATCTTCGTGCTGGTGCACTCGGTGCTCTGGGCGCTGGCGCTGAATACCTACGCGGGTTTTCTCGGCGTGTCGGAGACCCTGCGCATGGCCGGGCGCAACTATGGCCTTAAAGGGCTGAGGCTGGTGCTGCATATCCTGGTGCCAGCTGCGCTGCCGTCAATTCTGTCGGGGCTGAAGATCGGCTGGGCGTTTGCCTGGCGCACGCTGATTGCCGCCGAGCTGGTGTTCGGTGCCAGCAGCGGCAAAGGCGGGTTGGGCTGGTACATCTTCCAGAACCGCAACGAGCTGTATACCGACAAGGTGTTTGCCGGGTTGGCGGTGGTGATCCTGATCGGCTTGCTGGTCGAGGGGTTGGTGTTCAATACCCTGGAGAGGGTGACCGTGCGGCGCTGGGGGATGCAGCGCTAGAGCTTCGCATCTGCGGTTTCCTTTTCGCGGCGGTTCGACGCCTCGATAAACCCGCTCCCACAGGTACTGCGCAGCATCCAGGGCCTGTGCGATCTCTGTGGGAGCGGGTTCACCCGCGAAGAGGTCAGCACAGGCGACTAATTCATGTACTGTGCTGCCGCATTACTCAAGGTCCTGGCGATCTCTTCACGCAGTGCCTGCGGCTCTTCGACCACCAGGCCTTCCCCTTGGCTCAGCACCCACCAGCGCAATGGCCCACCATCTTCCACCGTGGCCCGCAGTCGATGCCCCTGGTCCAACGCCGTCAACTGCATATCCACGCTCAAGGGCGCCTCGCGCAACTGCCGGGCCAATGGGTCGCTGACCCAGGCCTGCATCTCGACCCCTTCACCTTGCGTCGGCTGAAGCGAATCACCGCGCAAATACCCCTGCAGATCGAAATTCCCCCGCAGTTCCCCCGCGACATTAGCCGACCAGTGCCAGCCAAACGGAATGCTCTTGTCATTGCGATCCAGCGGAAAGAGCAGCGACAGCTCATTGAGGTCGCGCTCCACCGTGCGTTTGCTGACATTGAAGCCCACATCACGCAGGCGCCACACCAGCTCGGCGCTGGTGACGCCCGGCGAGCGGCTGGGTAGCTGGCGCAACAGCGCCCACTGACGGCTGAGGGTGGCGCGGGTGGTGGCGAACGGCAAAAGGTTACGTCCTTGTCTAGGCTTGCCGCATCAGGATGGCGGCTTGAGCAGGTCATGGCAATTAGCCACGAGCCCCCTCAGATCAAGGTTCCGCCATTTGGTTGCCTTGCAATGAATCGTTCGCGACAGGTTTTGACGTGACGTCGCGCAGAATCACCCCTCATCACAGTCGCGGTCGGGGCTGTGGGCCGTTCAATGAGGATGAACATGTCTGCTGTCAGCAATATCCATTCGCTGCTCGCCCGTCTTCTACCCGAGCAGGTCATCGCCGCGCCGACACCTGCGGGGAGGCGGCAGCGGCTGTTCGCCGGGGTGGGGCTGCCCAGCCAGCGGACGTTGCTGGTCAACCGACTGGATGAAGCGCCAGACCTGCAGGCTGTGTATGCCGACCTGCGGCAGCAGGCGCTGGCTGGCAACGTGGCGGCGCTCAACGACCTCGGCTGGATATGGCTCAATGGCAAGTACTGGCGTGCTGACACCGTGTTGGCGAGCCACTTGCTGCGCATGGCGGCGTTGCAGGGCAATGCTGCGGCCTGGTTCAACCTGGGGCAGCAGCACTACTTCGGCAAAGGTATCGATGTTTCCTATGTGCAGGCGGCGGAATGTTATCGGCAGGCCTTTGATCGGGGCATGCTGCATGCCGCTGCTGCGCTGGGTGATCTGTATGAAGAAGAAGTCTGCGATGCCGAACTGGGCTGGCAGGTAGACCTGATCCAGGCTTACCAGTGGTTTCTACGAGGTGCCGAACGGGGCGAGGCGCGATGCCGGTTCGAGGTGGGCTACCGGCAGTTGCATGGCCTGCATGTGGAGGCGGATACCAAAGCGGCGCTGTATTGGCTGGAGTTGGCGGCGGCGACCGGGGTGATGCAGGCGGCCGAGGAATTGGCGGTGCATTTCAGCAGGCGAGATGGGACGCGCTACCTGGATTGGCGTGACCGAGCGGTGCAGATGGGCAGCACACTGGCATTGGCGATGAAGCTGGAAGACCAGGTTCAGCCCTGAGGTCTGCTGTGCCTGAACCGGCCCTATCGCCGGCAAGCCGGCTCCCACAACTACCTCAGCGACTCAGTACTCTGTGGGAGCCGGCTCGCCGGCGATAGGGCCGGTGCAGACATCCTCAAAACCTCAAGATGAACAACACTTCATCCAATCCCCCCGTCGCCCCCGGTTGACGAGAGGGGGAGGGCCAGGCGTATATTGATAGTTAGCAAACTATGAATATCCTTGGTTCTTTAGATGACGCTTGATTCTCTGCGCCTGCAAGTCAGCACCGGCATGGTCGTTGCCGCCCGTCATTGGCGGCGAATCTGCCATACGGCATTGACCAGCTACGGTATCTCCGAGGCCTGCGCCGCACCCTTGCTGATGATCGTGCGCCTGGGCGATGGCGTGCACCAGGTGGCGGTGGCCCAGGCAGCGGGCCTGGAAAGCCCGTCGCTGGTGCGCCTGCTCGACCAGTTGTGCAAGGCCGGGCTGGTGTGCCGCAGCGAAGACCCGCTGGACCGCCGCGCCAAGGCGCTTAGCCTGACTGCCGAAGGCCGCGCCCTGGCCGAAGCCATCGAAGCCGAACTCGTACGGGTGCGCCACGATGTGCTGCAGGGCATCGACGAGGCTGACTTGCAAGCCGCCTTGCGCGTGCTGCGCGCCTTCGAGGCCGCTGGCCTGGGCACCGCTGGCGGGGTGGCATGAACGGTTTCTTCAGCTCGGTACCGCCGGCCCGCGACTGGTTCTACGGTGTGCGCACTTTTGCCGCGTCGATGATTGCCTTGTACATCGCGCTGCTGATGCAGTTGCCGCGGCCTTACTGGGCGATGGCGACCGTCTACATCGTCTCCAGCCCGTTTGTTGGCCCCACCAGCTCCAAGGCGCTGTATCGCGCCGTGGGTACGCTGCTCGGTGCTGGCGGGGCAATTTTCCTGGTACCGCCATTGGTGCAGTCGCCGTTGTTGCTGACGGTGGCTATCGCACTGTGGACCGGCACGCTGCTGTACTTGTCACTGAACCTGCGCACGGCCAACAACTATGTGCTGATGCTGGCAGGCTATACGCTGCCGATGATCGCCCTGGCGGTGGTCGACAACCCGTTGGCGGTGTTCGACGTGGCTTCTTCCCGTGCGCAGGAAATCTGCCTGGGGATTGTCTGCGCAGCGGTGGTCGGCGCGATTTTCTGGCCGCGACGCCTGGCGCCTGTAGTGGTCGGCTCGACCGGCAGCTGGTTCGCTGAGGCGATCCGCTACAGCGATACCTACCTCGCCCGTGATGTGGCCGCCGACAAGGTAGGGGGTATGCGCGGCGCCATGGTTGCCACCTTCAACTCGCTGGAGTTGATGATTGGCCAGCTGGGCCATGAGGGTGCAGGCCCGCATACGGTAAAGAACGCACGCGAACTGCGTGGGCGGATGATCCACTTGTTGCCGGTCATCGACGCCCTGGATGATGCCCTGGTGGCCCTCGAAGGCCGCGCCCCTGCGCAGTTCGCCCAATTGCAGCCCGTGCTGGCCGCCGCTCGCGAATGGCTTAAGGGCACCGCCGACAGTGCCTCGGTAGCACGTTGGGCCGACCTGCACGAACAGATCGACCGCCTGCAACCCGGTGCCGCCGCCCTCGACCAGCGCGCCGAACTGCTGTTGTCCAACGCGCTTTACCGCCTGACCGAATGGGCCGACCTCTGGCAGGATTGCTGCACCCTGCAACATGCCCTGCGCACGGATGACCCCAAACCTTGGCGCGCCGTTTACCGCCACTGGCGCCTGGGCCGCCTGACGCCGTTCTTCGACCGTGGGTTGATGCTCTACTCGGTGGTGTCCACCGTGCTGGCGATCATCGTCGCTTGCGGCTTGTGGATCGGCCTGGGCTGGAACGACGGCGCCAGCGCGGTGATCCTGGCCGCCGTGTCGTGCAGCTTCTTCGCAGCCATGGACGACCCGGCGCCGCAGATCTACCGGTTCTTCTTCTGGACGATGATGTCGGTGATCTTCTCCAGCCTGTACCTGTTCCTGGTGCTGCCCAACCTGCACGATTTCCCGATGCTGGTGCTGGCCTTCGCCGTGCCGTTCATCTGCGTTGGCACCTTGACCGTGCAGCCGCGCTTTTACCTGGGCACCTTGCTGACCATCGTCAACACCTCGACCTTCATCAGCATTCAGGGCGCCTACGACGCCGACTTCTTCAGCTTCCTCAACGCCAACCTGGCCGGCCCCGTGGGGCTGCTGTTCGCGTTCATCTGGACGTTGGTGATGCGCCCGTTCGGCGTGGAGCTGGCGGCCAAACGCATGACCCGCTTCGCCTGGCGCGACATCGTCGAGATGACCGAGCCGGCAACCCTGGCCGAGCACCGCCAGGTTGGCGTGCAGATGCTCGACCGCCTGATGCAGCACTTGCCACGCCTGTCGCAGACCGGCCAGGACAGCGGTGTGGCGCTGCGCGACCTGCGCGTGGGCTTGAACCTGCTCGACCTGCTCGCCTACCTGCCGCGTGCTGGCACCCAGGCCCGCGAGCGCCTGCAAACGGTGATCGATGAGGTCGGTGGCCACTACGCCGCCTGCCTGCGCGCTGGTGAACGCCTGCATGCCCCGGCCGCGCTGCTGCGCAACATGGAGCGTGCGCGCCTGGCGCTGAACCTGGATGAGCTGTACGAACGCGGCGATGCCCGTACCCACCTGCTGCATGCCCTTAGCGGCCTGCGCCTGGCGCTGCTGCCGGGTGTCGAGGTGATGCTCGAGCCAGCTGAACAACCGCAACTGCCCCCCGGCCTGGACGGAGCGCCCCTGTGATCGGTGAACTGGATATCAGCGGGGTGTTCCTGCCCACGCTGCTGGTGATGATGTTTGGCACCTACTTGCTGTTCCTTGGGGTGCACGCAGTGCTGGTGCGCGTGCATTTCTACCGCCTGGTCTGGCACCGGGCGTTGTTCAACGTTGCTTTGTATGCCGTGCTGCTTGGCGCGGTGGACCACTTTTGCCGAAGCCTGATGCTGCCATGAAAAAACCTTTGCTGACCTTGGGCCGTGTGGTCCTGACCTTGCTGGTAGTGACCTTCGCCGCCGTGCTCGTGTGGCAGATGGTGGTGTACTACATGTTCGCCCCCTGGACCCGCGACGGCCACATCCGCGCCGACGTGATCCAGATCGCCCCGGATGTGTCCGGCTTGATCCAGAAGGTCGAGGTGCGCGACAACCAGACCATCAAGCGCGGCGACGTGCTGTTCACCATCGACCAGGACCGCTTCACCCTTGCGTTGCGCCAGGCCAAGGCCACCCTCGGCGAGCGCCAGGAAACCCTGGCCCAGGCCTCCCGTGAAGCACAGCGCAACCGCAAGCTGGGTAACCTGGTGGCGGCCGAGCAGCTGGAAGAAAGCCAGTCCCGCGAAGCCCGTGCGCGTTCGGCGGTCAGCGAGGCCCAGGTGGCCGTCGACACCGCCCAGCTCAACCTTGACCGTTCGGTGGTGCGTAGCCCGGTGGACGGTTACCTCAACGACCGCGCCCCGCGTAACCACGAATTCGTCACCGCTGGCCGCCCGGTGCTGTCGGTGGTCGACAGTGCTTCGTACCACGTCGATGGCTACTTCGAAGAGACCAAGCTGGGCGGCATCCACATCGGCGATGCCGTGGACATCCGCGTGATGGGCGACAACACCCGCCTGCGCGGCCATGTGCAGAGCTTTGCTGCCGGTATCGAAGACCGCGACCGCAGCAGCGGTGCCAACCTGCTGCCCAACGTCAACCCGGCGTTCAGCTGGGTGCGCCTGGCCCAGCGGATCCCGGTGCGCATCGCCTTCGACGAAGTGCCGGAAGACTTCCGCATGATCGCCGGGCGCACCGCCACGGTGTCGATCATCGAGGGCCAGCAGCCATGAAACAGCTGATCCTGGCTGGCTTCTGCCTGTCGCTGGGCGCCTGCATGATGGTCGGCCCGGACTATGAAACGCCAAAGGACGCGGCCGTGCAGCGCAGCGACCTCAACGGCCCGCTGCGCCAGGATGCCGATAGCGTGGTGTCGGCGCCGGTGCCAGAGGACTGGTGGCAGCTGTATCAGGATCAACGCCTCAACGAGCTGGTGCGCCAGGCGTTGAGCGCCAACACCGAGTTGCGCGTGGCGGCTGCCAACATCGCCAAGGCCCGTGCGCAGGTAGAAGTGGCCGAATCCCAGGGCGGTTTCAACGGCGGTATCAAGGCTGGGGCTCAGCGCCTGCAGGAGTCGGGTGAAGCCTTCCTGCTGAGTGAAAAGGTGCCGGTGGCCAACATCGGCGAAGCGATCATCAGTGCCTCGTACCAGTTTGACCTGTGGGGCACCTTCAAACGCGGCACCGAAGCAGCCAAGGCCAATGCCGATGCCGTGCAGGCGGCTGCCGACACCGCGCGCATCACCCTGGTGGCGGATGTGGTCAAGGCCTACACCCAGGTGTGCTCGGCCAATGAGGAATTCCACATCGCCCGCGAGTCGCTCGACCTGCAACAGCAGAGCGTGCAGCTCAACCAGCGCTTGCGCGATGCTGGCCGCGGTGACGAAACCCAGGTCACCCGCTCGCAGACCCAGTTCAAGTCGTTGCGCGCCGAATTGCCGCGCTTCAAGGCGGAGCGGGAAACCGGCCTGTATACCCTGGCGGCGCTGCTGGCCAAGCCGGTGGAGCAACTGCCGGCAGGCACAGCCGATTGTGCCGAGTTGCCGCACCTGAACCAGCTGGTGCCGGTGGGTGACGGTGCTGCGCTGCTCAAACGCCGCCCCGACGTACGCCAGGCCGAACGCCAACTGGCGGCCGCCACCGCGACCATCGGCGTGGCCACGGGCGCGCTGTACCCGGACATCAGCATCGGCGCCCAAGTCGGCACCATCGGTATTCTCGAGAACCTGGGTGAGCCAGCGACCAACCGCTGGGGCTTTGGCCCACAGATCAGCTGGAGCATCCCCACCAATGGTACCCGTGCGCGCATTCGCATGGCCGAGGCCTCGACTCAAGCGGCGCTGGCGCATTTTGACGGGGTGGTACTGAACGCCATTCGCGAGACCCAGACCCGCCTGGCGCAGTACAGCGCCTTGCTGGACCGGCGTGATGCCCTGGCAGAGGCGGAGAAGTCGGCGAAAGAAGCAGCGGACCAGACTCATCGCTATTACCAGGCTGGGCGTGAGTCGTTCCTGGCCGACCTGCAGGCGACGCGGACCTACACCGACATGCGTGCGCAGCTGGCAGAGGCGAACAGCCAGGTGGCGGTAGGGCAGATTGGGGTGTTCCTGGCGTTGGGTGGGGGGTGGAAAGATACCGCCAAACCTTGAGGCCCAATCGCCAGTTGGCCCTCAGCAGAGGCTAGCGTGTAGTGCAGAATTCGTCATTCAAGCTCCTGCCGTAGGGGATCGCGCTGCCAGAGCTGAGCTAGATACGGATGCCTTTCCGGGCGATTCGAGCCTTAACTGCGGTGGTTTCTGCCGCTGTTTTGATGGCTTACACTCCATCTGAATTAGCCGATCCTCGCTTCCCATCATGGGATTTGACCTTGTTTAACGCGGGTCGTGACGCTATAGTGGTTGTGCGGGAAAATAAGAGCAGGGCTCCGAGATCATCAGGCGAAATTGGATCTGGAGTGTGGATTGCACGGAGACGCCATCCGTGTGGTAGCGGCATCAGGCTTCGGTCTGTTGGCATGTGACCCAGCCCTACGGGGTTAGCTAAGCAAGCGCTGCGACTACCATCCCGCGTATCTTCTTCAGTCAAGGGCGCTTTCGGGCGCCTTTGGCGTTTCTGGAATTTGAAAACCCTCGATCATCCCCACCGCCTTCCCGTTCGGCGCACGGTTGCGATAAGCCGTCACCACACTGTAATAAAGCTGGTCATCGTTCATAGGCCAGGCTGCCAGTACTGCGCACCCCTTGCGACCTCGAATCACGACCAGGCGCTCATACCCCTTCATCGAGTCGAACTCACAAACGATGTTCGTGCCATGCACGATGATGTCGGACACAACATCCCAGAGTTTTGGGATGATTCGGGATCGGGATTGATGGAGAAGTTCCGAATCGACTCAGCCTATTTTCACAGAGTCACGGCCGAGGCGTACCATAGAACGAGCGCCAAGACCTCAAGAAATGTCCTGAGCTTCCATCTCCTCAAAAGTCGATGGAGAGCTGCCATATTCGACTATGGCAGTGGGTACAAAGCGGAGGAGTTAGAAGATCGAATTCGGTCAGCGGTTACGTCTCACTTTATGCAGACTATCCGGCTTTACCTCATCGATCATCTACCAGCGTCTCGGATACTGCCAGAGGAGCTGTTCAACGAGATGATGAGTTTTCGCGACGAAAGTACCCTCGATCAGATGATGGCTTTAGGGTAGATATCGTTGGGTGTTGCAAGAAGGTGTCCGCGGTCAGTGGGTTAATTCGACCCATGCCAAGGGTGGATAGATTCTCCTTTGGGCTTTGAGCGCCCATACGGGAGGCTGCGGATAGCGGCCAAGCTGCTCCCACAGGTTCAGCGCTGCTCTCAGGCTCAGTCCAAGCCGTGTAGGAGCCGGCTTGCCGGCTGCGAAGCAGGCCCAGTAGTTGATTTGTTGCAAGATTTTTCATGAAATCCGCCCACAAACCTTGAGGGAAGCAGAGTGGAAGTGAACAATGTTCTCTTTCGCATTTCCTTCGAGACTGGCCATGAAAACCCGTTCCCGTCTACTCGCCTGGTTGCCGGCTTTGTTGCTTGGCCCGGTGCTGGCGCTATGCAGCAATCTGGCGCAGGCCGAAGCCCCTGCCGAGGCGACCAAGGCCCTGCACCTGCTCGACTACATCGGGGCCGACTACCCGCCGACCGTACGTGACGGCAAGGTTGTCGACAGCGGTGAATACCGCGAGCAGCAGGAATTCAGCGCGGTATTGGCTGACTTGGTCAAAGGCCTGCCAGCAAACGCTGAGCAAAATGCCTTGGCGCAAGGCGTTGAAGCACTGCGCCAGGCCATCGAGCAACGCCAGGAAGGCGCCGCAGTCGCCAAGCAGGCCCGCCAGCTGGGCGCGCGCCTGGCGGTGGCCTACGAGGTCAGCCAGGCGCCGGTGATTACGCCGGATCCGGCCCGTGGTGCTTCGCTGTACGCGCAGAACTGCTCGATCTGCCACGGTGACACAGGCGCAGGCGACGGCCCGGCGGGCGTTGGCCTGGAGCCGGCGCCGGCCAATTTGCGTGATGTCGCGCGCCTCGACCAGCTGAGCCTGTTCGACCTCTACAACACCCTCGCCCTGGGCATCGACGGCACCGAGATGCCGTCCTTCGCCGACCAGCTCGATGACCGCCAGCGTTGGGACGTGGCGGCTTACATCGCCAGCTTTACCGCCGACCCGCAGGCGGCCAAGGGTGACAAGACCTGGAACCTGGCCGACCTGGCTCGGCAGACCCCGGCGGAGGTGGCCAGCAACGAAGGCGCCGCAGCCTTGGAGGCGTTCCGCGCCCAGCGAGCACAGCCGCCGCAGGTCAAGCGCGGCCCGGCGCAACTGCTCGAATACACTGCCAGCACCTTGGACAAGAGCCTGGCGGCCTACCGGGAAGGCGATCACGACCAAGCCTACGACCTGTCGGTAGCGGCCTACCTGGAAGGCTTCGAATTGGTGGAGAGTTCGCTGGACAACATCGACACCCAGGCGCGCAAGGACACTGAAAAAACCTTGATGGCCTACCGGCAGTCGCTGCAGGACGGGCTGCCGGTCGCCCAGGCCGAACAGCGCCTGGCTGAGGCCAAGGCCAAGCTCGACGCGGCGGCCAAGCTGCTGGGCAGCGATGGCCTGAGCTGGTCGCTGAGCTACATCTCCGGCCTGCTGATCCTGCTGCGAGAGGGCCTTGAGGCGATCCTGGTACTGGCTGCGATCCTGGCCTTCCTACGCAACACCGGCCAGCAGTCGGCAGTGCGCAGCGTCAACATCGGCTGGGCGCTGGCGCTGGTTGCCGGTTTCGCCACCTGGGCCCTGGCGGCCTATGTAATAGATGTCGGCGGCGCCCAGCGTGAGCTGCTGGAGGGCTGCACGGCGTTGTTCGCGGCAGTGATGGTGCTGTGGCTGGGCGTGTGGATGCACGACCGCCGCCATGCCGCGGCGTGGCAGGACTACATCAAGAGCAGCCTGGTCAGTGGCGGTGGGCGCTTCGGCTTTGCCGTGCTGGCGTTCTTCTCGGTGTACCGCGAGCTGTTCGAGGTGATCCTGTTCTATGAAACCCTGTGGCTGCAGGCGGGCCCGGCTGGGCATCAGGCAGTGCTTGCCGGTGGTGCCACCGCGCTGGTGTTGCTGGTCGGCCTGGCCTGGGTGATCTTGCGCGGTTCGGCCAAACTGCCGCTGTCGTTGTTCTTCAGCATCAACGCAGCCTTGCTGTGTGCACTGTCGGTGGTGTTCGCTGGGCATGGCGTGAAGGCGTTGCAAGAGGCCGGTGTGCTGGGTACGCGGCCGGTGGCGTTCTTTGAATTCGACTGGCTGGGTATTCATGCCGATGCGTACTCGCTCGCGGCACAGGCGGTGGCGTTGCTGGCGATTGTGGTGCTTTATGGGCGTAGTCGCCTGGCTGAGAAGCGCCGGGCAGCGGCAAACTGAAGCCGCTGTGCGGCCTATCGCCGGCAAGCCGGCTCTCACAGGCCCTGTGCAAGCCTTGAATACTGCGCTGAGCCCTGTGGGAGCCGGCTTGCCGGCGAAGAGGCCAATGAAGATCAAAGAAAAGAGAGTTGTCACATGCGCATATGGATCGACGCCGACGCCTGCCCCAAGGCAGCCAAGGACTTGATCGTCAAATTCGCCCTCAAGCGTAAGCTCGAGGTGATCATGGTGGCCGGCCAGGCCGTGGCCAAGCCGGCGTTCGCCGTGGTTCGGCTGATAGTCGTGCCGAGCGGCATGGACGCCGCCGACGATTACCTGGTAGAGCACGCCGCCCCCGGCGAGCTGGTGATCTGCAGCGATGTACCGCTGGCCGACCGCCTGATCAAGAAGGGCGTCGCGGCACTGGACCCACGTGGCCGTGAATTCGACGAGCGCAACATGGGCGACCGGCTCGCAGTGCGCAACCTTTTCACCGAGCTACGTGAGCAGGGCCAGGTTGGCGGTGGGCAGGCGCCTTATGGCGAACGCGAGAAGCAGGCATTCGCCAATGCGCTGGACCGTATCCTGACCCGCCTGAGCAAGGGCTGATCAGTCGCCCTCGTGGGTCAGCTCCAGCACCCGGTCCACCAGCTTGTAGATCCCACCAGCCGCCTCGCTGATCGACTTGGCCACCATGTACGCCGGGGTGGTCACCAGTTTGCGCTGGGTGTCTTCGACGATGTCATGCACATCGCACTCTTCGTGGGTGCCGCCCATCTTCACCACCGCCGCAGCGGTGTCTGCATCGTTGCCGATGGTGCAGACCACGCCCGGGCCATAGATCTTCGCCGCCAGCGCCGGCGAGATACAGATCAGGCCAACCGGCTTGCAGGCTTCGGCAAAGGCTTCGGCTAACGCCAGGAGGTCCGGCTGCAACGTGCACTCGGTGCCTTCAACGGCAAAGTTGGACAGGTTTTTCGCCGCCCCAAAGCCGCCCGGCACAATCAGAGCGTCGAAGTCTTCGACCTTGGCTTCACGGATATCTTTCACCTCGCCACGGGCAATGCGTGCCGACTCCAGCAGCACATTGCGCGACTCGGGCATCTCCTCACCGGTCAGGTGGTTGATCACGTGCATCTGCGCGATGTTCGGCGCAAAGCACTGCACCTGCGCGCCGCGCTGGTCGAGGCGCAGCAGGGTGATCACGCTTTCATGGATTTCGGCGCCGTCGTAGACGCCACAGCCGGAAAGAATCACCGCTACTTTTTTCGTCATGCTCATTACTCCAGTGTCGAGGC
>Ga0213827_1000372_pt1 | contig 39965 bp, 34 predicted proteins | sample MC6MC0898MG_FD_180669 | JGI IMG/M metagenome (GOLD analysis project Ga0213827, IMG submission 180669) | Enriched soil aggregate microbial communities from Iowa State University, Ames, United States - MC6-MC0898-MG | ecosystem: Environmental > Terrestrial > Soil > Unclassified | place: USA: Iowa...
AGAAGGTCACCCCGCTGGACCGCGCCGGCCTGTATGTGCCGGGCGGCAAGGCGTCGTACCCCTCGTCGGTACTGATGAACGCCATCCCAGCCAAGGTCGCTGGCGTGACCGAGGTGGTCATGGTGGTACCGACCCCACGGGGTGAGGTCAACGAACTGGTGCTGGCCGCAGCCTGCATCGCCGGTGTCGACCGGGTGTTCACGGTGGGCGGTGCCCAGGCCGTCGCCGCCCTGGCCTATGGCACCGAAAGCGTGCCGCAGGTAGACAAGATCGTCGGCCCGGGCAACATCTACGTGGCTACCGCCAAGCGCCACGTGTTTGGCCAGGTCGGTATCGACATGATCGCTGGCCCTTCGGAAATCCTCGTGGTATGCGATGGCCAGACCGATCCGGACTGGATTGCCATGGACCTGTTCTCCCAGGCCGAGCATGACGAAGATGCCCAGGCCATCCTGGTAAGCCCGGACGCCGAGTTCCTCGACCGCGTCGCCGCTAGCATCGACAAGCTGATGCCGACCATGGAACGCGCCGAGATCATCGAGAAATCCATCAACGGCCGTGGCGCGCTGATCCAGGTGCGCGACATGCAGCAAGCCATCGAGGTGGCCAACCGGATTGCGCCTGAGCACCTTGAGCTGTCGGTCGCCGACCCGCAGGCCTGGCTGCCGCAGATCCGCCACGCCGGCGCGATCTTCATGGGCCGCCACACCAGCGAAGCGCTCGGCGACTACTGCGCCGGGCCCAACCACGTGCTGCCCACCTCCGGTACGGCGCGTTTCTCGTCGCCACTGGGGGTGTATGACTTCCAGAAGCGTTCGTCGATCATCTTCTGCTCCGAGCAGGGTGCTTCCGAACTGGGCCACACCGCCTCGGTTCTGGCCCGTGGTGAATCGCTGACCGCCCACGCCCGCAGTGCCGAATACCGTATCCTGACCCAAGACAAGGGGAACTGAGCATGAGTCGATTCTGGAGCCCCTTCGTCAAGGACCTGGTGCCCTACGTGCCGGGCGAGCAGCCCAAGCTGGCGCGGTTGGTCAAGCTGAACACCAACGAGAACCCCTATGGCCCGTCGCCCAAGGCGCTGGAAGCCATGCGGGGCGAACTCAACGACAACCTGCGCTTGTACCCGGACCCGAACGGTGACCGGCTCAAGCAGGCAGTGGCCGAATATTACGGTGTAACCACCGGCCAGGTGTTTGTCGGCAACGGCTCGGACGAGGTGCTGGCGCACATCTTCCACGGCCTGTTCCAACACGGTGGCCCGCTGCTGTTCCCGGACGTCAGCTACAGCTTCTACCCGGTGTACTGCGGCCTGTACGGCATTGCGTTCGAGCAGGTGGCGCTGGACGAGCAGTTCCAGATCCGTGTCGAGGACTACGTCAAGCCCAATGCCGGGATCATCTTCCCCAACCCCAATGCGCCAACCGGCTGCCTGTTGCCGCTGCAGGCGATCGAGCAGCTGCTGCAAGCCAACCCTGACTCGGTAGTGGTGGTGGATGAAGCCTACATCGACTTTGGCGGCGAAACGGCCATCAGCCTGGTGGACCGCTACGACAACCTGCTGGTGACTCAGACCCTGTCGAAGTCGCGCTCGCTGGCGGGCCTGCGCGTTGGCCTGGCGGTTGGCCACCCGGACCTGATCGAGGCGCTGGAGCGGATCAAGAACAGCTTCAACTCCTACCCGCTGGACCGCATGGCCATTGTTGGTGCAGCGGCAGCCTTCGAAGATCAGGCCTATTTCGAAGAGACCTGCCGCAAGGTGATCGACAGCCGTGAGGCGCTGGTCGCGCAACTGACGGCCAAGGGCTTTGAAGTCTTGCCCTCGGCCGCCAATTTCATCTTCGCCCGCCACCCGCAGGAAGATGCTGCGCAGTTGGCCGCACGCCTGCGTGAACAGGGGGTGATCGTGCGCCACTTCAAACAGCAGCGTATCGCCCAGTTCCTGCGTATCACCATTGGTACGCCGGAAATGAACCAGGCGCTGATCGACGCGCTGGGCTGAAACCCGTTGGGGCCGCACGGCGGCCCCAACGCTCGATTGTCGGGTGGGCTATTGCTGCTCGGCATTTGGGTTGATGCCCATGTGACGGAGCACGATCGGGGCGACCGATGTCTGTGCCCCAAGCGCTTCATCCAGCGGCTTGTTGCTGGCGATGAAGATGGTTCTTTCACCTTCTGACTGGCCTCCATGGCCAACACCTGATGCATCACGCCCGTGGTCGGTACTGACGATCACCAGCCAGCCTTCGCGCGGGTACTGTTGCTGGCGCTCGGCCACTTTGTCCAGCAAGCGGCCCAGCTGCGCGTCAGCATTACGCAAGGCTTGCTGATAGTCGGGGCCGAAGCCGTGCTGGTGGCCCGCAGCATCGGGATCGTCCAGTTGAATGAAAGTGAAGTCGGCCGGGGTATTGCCAAGGATTTCCAGGGCGCGTTGCGTGACGAGTTCGTCGGACAAGCCGCTTTCGCGCACGTTGCTATCCTGGGCGTCTTCCAGCAGGAAAGCCGTATTGATGGGTGACCAGTTAACCACGCTGGCCAGGTAGGCATTGGGCATCGCGCGTCGCAGCTGTTTGAACAGGCTAGGGTAGTCAGGGCTGACGCGCAGGTGCAGTGCGTTGGAGGTCACACCGTGCTTGTTGGCCCATTCCCCCGTGAGCAGCGTCATCCACCCAGGCCCGCTTATCGTCTGCTGCTCGCTCGCACTGCCGGCAATACCGCCGGTGAACGCCTTGCGATAATGCAGCCGCTTGAGGTTGCTTGCCTCGCCCAGCTTTTCGTACTCGCTCAGTTGCACGCCATCCAGGCCCACGATCAGTGTTTTGGGCTGAAGCGCCTGGGGTGTCGGCTCGCAACCCACCAGCAAGGCACAGAGCAGCAAGAGCGTTCGGTAACGAGGCATCGCTTGGCATCCTGAGTTCACATGACCTCAGCGTTGCAGCAGGGCGCCCCACCCACAACTGGTAAAACTGCCAGGTGATTTGATCCGCGGCCTGTGCTCCCTTAAGCTACGGGTATTCATCGGATGATTGGTTGAATGGACATGAACAGCGAATTGACCAGACGGTCGCTGGTCGAACTCGCCGTGGAGCGCATGCGTGAGCGCATCCTTCAAGGCGACTGGCAGGTGGGGCAGCGCCTGCCCACCGAGCCTGAACTGGCCCTGCAGTTGGGCATCAGCCGTAATACCGTGCGTGAAGCCATGCGCGTTCTGGCCTTCAGTGGGCTGGTGGAAATCCGCCAGGGTGACGGCAGTTATCTGCGTACGTCCCAAGACCCGCTGCAGGCTGTGCAAGCGATGTCGCGCTGCACACTGGAACAGGCGCGGGAAACCCGGCACATCCTGGAAACCGAGGCCATCGGCCTGGCAGCACTACGCCGCACCGATGACGACCTGCAACGCCTGCGCGCGGCCCTGGAGGGTAGCGCCGAGCATTTTCATGGCGATGTCGATGCCTACGTCAGCTGCGACCTGGTGTTTCACCAATGCCTGATCGACGCGGCGCACAACCCGGCGCTTAGCGAGCTGTACCGCTATTTCTCGGGTGTAGTGGCGACCGCGCTGCAGCACAACATGACCAGCGTGCCGCGCTGTCAGGCGACCTTCGACCTGCATGGGCAGATCCTCGACGCCATCGAACAACGCGATCCGGAGCGGGCCAAGCGCCTGAGCCGGACCCTCATCGAATCCTGAGAACGAGAAGGCCATGGCCGAACCAATGACCCGCCAAACCCCCGCCCCCGAGCGGGAATTCGATGAACTGCTGATCGATGCCGAAGCCGACGATGCCCAGGTTCAGCAGCCTGTGCTGTTGAAGCGGCCCTGGTTGCTACTGCTGGGGTTGGTGCTGGTGGCGCTGAACCTGCGGCCGGCGTTGTCGAGCATGGCGCCTGTGCTCGGCCTGGTCAGTGAAGGCCTTGGCCTGAGTGCTTCGCAGGCGGGTCTGCTGACGACATTGCCCGTGCTGTGCCTGGGGCTGTTTGCCCCGTTGGCGCCGATCCTTGCTCGGCGCTTTGGCAGCGAACGGGTGATCCTCGGCATTCTGCTGACCCTGGCGCTGGGCATCGTGGTACGCAGCACGCTGGGCGAGACCGGGGTGTTCATTGGCAGTGTGATGGCCGGCGCCAGTATCGGCATCATCGGCGTGCTGTTGCCAGGTATCGTCAAGCGCGACTTCCCCAGGCATGCGGGAACCTTGACCGGTGTCTACACCATGGCCCTGTGCCTTGGGGCCGCCATGGCGGCTGGCGCCACGGTGCCGTTGACCCAGCACTTTGACGGCAGCTGGGCGCTCGGCCTGGGCTTCTGGATGGTCCCGGCACTGCTGGCAATGCTGGTCTGGCTGCCCCAGGCGCGCCAGGGCCATGGCCTGCACAAGGTGGCCTACAGGGTGCGTGGCTTGTGGCGTGATCCGCTGGCCTGGCAGGTCACCCTGTACATGGGGCTGCAATCGTCGCTGGCGTATATCGTGTTCGGCTGGTTGCCGTCGATTCTCATCGGCCGCGGCCTGAGCCCGACCGAGGCTGGCCTGGTGTTGTCCGGCTCGGTGATCGTGCAGCTGGTCAGCTCGCTCAGTGCACCCTGGCTGGCTACCCGTGGCAAGGACCAGCGACTGGCGATCGTCATGGTCATGCTGATCACCCTGGCTGGCCTGTTCGGGTGCCTGTACGCGCCGCTTTCAGGGCTGTGGGGCTGGGCAGTGTTGTTGGGCTTGGGGCAGGGCGGCACGTTTGCCCTGGCGTTGACGCTGATCGTGCTGCGTTCCAGGGACGCCCATGTGGCTGCGAACCTGTCGAGCATGGCCCAGGGTGTGGGTTACACCCTGGCGTCCATGGGGCCGTTTGCGGTAGGCCTGGTGCATGACTTGACCGGTGGCTGGGCGGCGGTGGGGTGGATTTTCGCCGTACTGGGGGTGGGCGCCATCGTGTTCGGGCTGGGGGCAGGGCGGGCGCTGCATGTGCAGGTGAGCAGCGAGAAGGTCTGAGACTGTTTAACCAGGGCCGGCACTGGCTAAAGCAATCGGGGCAGATTATCGTGCAACCTTCAATCCCAGGACGCACCAGCCCATGAGCGATGCCAACCGCGATCTGATCACCCGCTTCTATCAAGCCTTCCAGCGCCTGGACGCCGAAGCCATGGTGGCCTGCTACAGCGACGACATCGTCTTCAGCGACCCGGTGTTCGGCACCCTGCGCGGCCGCGATGCGGGCGACATGTGGCGGATGCTCACCACCCGCGCCAGGGACTTTTCCCTGACTTTCGACCAGGTTCGCGCCGACGAGCGCAGCGCCGGGGCACATTGGGTGGCGACTTACCTGTTCAGCCAGACGGGCCGCACGGTAGTCAATGATATCCAGGCGCGGTTCGTCATCCGCGACGGGCTGATCTGCCAGCATGACGACCACTTCGACCTGTGGCGCTGGTCGCGGCAAGCGCTGGGCGTGCCGGGCGTGCTGCTGGGCTGGTCGCCGATGCTGCAGAACAAGGTGCGCCAGCAGGCGTTCAAAGGGCTGCGCACGTTCCAGCAGTCGCGCTGAGCGGTTAAGCTGTCGGCTTTGCGATCAGTCAGAAGCCCCGTGAGCGAAGCCGCCGAAACCCCCACTTGCAAACCTTGGTATGTGTACCTGGTGCGTGCCGCCAATGGTTCGCTGTACTGCGGCATTAGTGACGACCCGCAGCGGCGGTTCGTGGCGCATCAGAAAGGGCAGGGGGCGCGGTATTTCAAGACCAGCCCGGCGCAGGCGCTGGTCTATGTGGAGCAATGGCCGGACAAAGGCGAGGCATTGCGCCAGGAGCGGCTGGTGAAGAAGCTGCGCAAGTCGGCCAAGGAGGCGTTGGTCGCCTCCTATGCCGGCAGCTGATCAGTCCTTGCGGCGCTTGAGCTGATCGACCAGCTGCGTGGGCAGGCCCTTGATGATCAAGGTACCGGCCACCTCGTCATATTCAACCTTGTCCCCCAGCAGGTGCGCCTCGAAGCTGATCGACAGGCCTTCGGCCCGGCCAGTGAAGCGGCGGAACTGGTTGAGGGTGCGTTTGTCTGCCGGAATCTCCGGCGACAGGCCGTAGTCCTTGTTGCGGATGTGGTCGTAGAACGCCTTGGGGCGGTCTTCGTCGATCAGGCTGGACAGCTCATCCAGGGCCACCGGCTCACCCAGTTTGGTCTGGCTGGTGGCGTACTCGACCAGGGTCTGGGTCTTCTCGCGGGCGGCTTCTTCGGGCAGATCTTCGCTTTCGACGAAATCGCTGAAGGCCTTGAGCAGGGTACGGGTTTCACCCGGGCCGTCGACGCCTTCCTGGCAGCCGATGAAGTCGCGGAAGTAGTCCGAGACCTTCTTGCCGTTCTTGCCCTTGATGAACGAGATGTACTGTTTGGAGTTCTGGTTGTTCTTCCACTCCGACAGGTTGATGCGCGCCGCCAGGTGCAGCTGGCCCAGGTCCAGGTGCCGCGACGGCGTCACGTCCAGTTCGGCGTTCACGGCCACGCCCTCACTGTGGTGCAGCAGGGCGATGGCCAGGTAATCGGTCATGCCTTGCTGGTAGTGGGCGAACAGGACGTGGCCGCCGCTGGAGAGGTTGGATTCTTCCATCAGCTTTTGCAGGTGTTCAACGGCCACGCGGCTGAACGCCGCAAAGTCCTTTTCCGCATCCAGGTACTGCTTCAGCCAGCCGCTCAGCGGGTAGGCGCCGGATTCGCCGTGGAAGAACCCCCAGGCTTTGCCCTGCTTGGCGTTGTAGCTGTCGTTGAGGTCGGCCAACAGGTTTTCGATAGCGTCCGATGCGCCCAGCTCGGTATCCCGTGCATGGAGCACGGCGGGGCTGCCATCGGGCTTCTTGTCGATCAGGTGAACGATGCAGTGACGGATTGGCATGGAATTCTCGGTGAGTCGGGGGCGGCCAGGCGCCGCGCTGCAAAAGTCGTCAAGTTTAACTCAGACGGCAGGTGATGCAGTGGCCGGATGTTGGCAGAAATGCCGGTTGTTGATTTTTTGTTCAATTTTTTGCGATTTCGGCTAAAACCCCCGAAAAACCTGCACTAAATTGATGCGGGCAGCGGATATTTATCCATTCCTGTGGTAGCTTTGCGCGGTCTTGCGCACCTCGGGTGGCGCATTGCTGGCAGCGTGCTTGCGCCGTGTCGAACCAAACGCCGATTTACGCATCTACATGCCCGATTGGCGCGGCCCTCCAGAATTCAGGGGCTGGCCCGATAACGTCGTAGAGCGCTGCATAACCACTGAATTTGATAGGGAAGGAACACCACCATGGCATTGACCAAAGACCAACTGATTGCCGATATCGCCGAGTCGATCGCTCAGCCGAAAGCCACCGCCAAAAACGCTCTGGAGCAACTGGGCCAGATCGTTGCCGACCAACTGGAAAACGGCGCTGAAATCACCCTGCCAGGCATCGGCAAGCTGAAAGTCTCCGAGCGTCCTGCCCGTACCGGCCGCAACCCTTCGACTGGCGCTGCCATCGAAATCGCTGCCAAGAAAGTCGTCAAGTTCGTCCCAGCCAAATCGCTGACCGACGCCGTCAACAAGTAATTTGTTGAAGCTTTGACAAAACCGCGCCCGGCTTGCCCGGGCGCGGTTTTTTCATGCCTGTGATTTACGCGCGGCGTGCCAGGCCTGGCGCGCGCCCGTGTCATGGAAGCTCCAGGCGACCATGCGGCTCTGCTTCTGCCCCTGGCCCATCTCGATGATGCGCACAGCCTTGGCGCCGGCCTTCTTCAGCGCCGCTTCGATGCCGGGCAGGTTACTGGCCTTGGACACCAGGCTGGTGAACCACAGCACCTGCTGCGCGTATTGCACGCTTTCGCCGACCAGTTGGCTGACGAAACGAATCTCGCCACCCTCACACCACAGCTCGTTATTCTGCCCGCCGAAGTTGAGCACAGGCAGCTTGCGCTTGGGGTCCTGTTTGCCGAGGTTCTTCCACTTGCGCTGGCTACCACGGGTGGCTTCCTCGCGAGAGGCATGGAAGGGTGGGTTGCACAGGGTCAGGTCGAAGCGTTCCTCCGCTTGCAGCAAGCCTGCGAGGATGTGCCTGGGGTTGGCCTGCTGGCGCAGGGCTATGCCTTTGCTCAGGCCATTGGCCTGAACGATCGCCTTGGCCGAGGCCAGGGCCACCGGGTCGATGTCCGAGCCGAGGAAGCGCCAGCGGTAATCGCTGTGGCCGAGCAGGGGGTAGATGCAGTTGGCACCCACACCGATGTCCAGGGCGCGTATCTGGGCACCCCTGGGCACCTCGCCGGCGTTGTCGTCGGCCAGCAGGTCGGCGGCGACGTGCAGGTAGTCGGCGCGGCCAGGGATGGGCGGGCACAGGTAGTCGGCGGGAATGTCCCAGTGCTGAATGCCGTACTGCGCCTTGAGCAGCGCACGGTTGAATACCCGTACGGCTTCGGGGTTGGCGAAGTCGATACTGGGTTTGCCGTGGGGGTTGATGATGGTGAAGCGGGCCAGGTCAGGGTGCGCCTTGATCAGGCTGGGGAAGTCGTAGCGGCCCTGGTGGCGGTTGCGCGGGTGCAGGGTGGGTTTCTGGGTCATGCTTGAATCCAAATGAGCATCGCTGGCCGTGGGGCCGCTGTGCGGCCCATTCGCGGCACAAGGCCGCTCCCACAGGATAGTGATGTTGGCGATAGCACCCCTATCCTGTGGGAGCGGCCTTGTGCCGCGAACGAGGGCGAAGCCCTCGCCGGTCAGATCAGCAATATCAGGTTACAGCGCCGCAATCCGCGCATGCTGTTCGGTGAAGTTGGCCAGGGCCTGCTCGGCCTCAGCCAGCTTGGCGCGCTCCTTCTCGATCACCGCAGGCGGTGCCTTGTCGACGAAGGCGGCGTTGGACAGCTTGCCGCCCACGCGTTGCACTTCGCCTTGCAGGCGCTGGATTTCCTTGTTCAGGCGAGCCAGCTCGGCGTCCTTGTCGATGAGGCCAGCCATCGGCACCAGTACCTGCAGGTCGCCGACCAGGGCGGTAGCGGACAGCGGAGCTTCGTCGGCATCACCGAGCACGGTGAACGACTCGACCTTGGCCAGCTTCTTCAACAGGGCTTCGTTTTCCTGCAGGCGACGCTGGTCGTCGGCGTTGGCGTTCTTCAGGAACAGCGGCAATGGCTTGCCCGGGCCGATGTTCATCTCGGCGCGAATGTTGCGCAGGCCCACCATCAGCTCCTTGAGCCATTCGATGTCGCCTTCGGCGGCGGCGTCGATGCGGCTGTCGTTCGCCACCGGCCACGGCTGCAGCATGATGGTCTTGCCGTCGATGCCGGCCAGCGGCGCGATGCGCTGCCAGATTTCTTCGGTGATGAACGGCATGAACGGGTGCGCCAGGCGCAGCGCCACTTCCAGTACGCGCACCAGGGTGCGACGGGTGCCGCGGGCGCGTTCGACCGGGGCGTTTTCGTCCCACAGTACCGGCTTGGACAGCTCCAGGTACCAGTCGCAGTACTGGTTCCAGATGAACTCGTACAGCGCCTGGCTGGCCAGGTCGAAGCGGAACTGCTCGAGCTGGCGGGTCACTTCGGCTTCGGTGCGCTGCAGCTGCGAGATGATCCAGCGGTCGGCCAGCGACAGCTCGTAGGCTTCGCCGTTCTGGCCGCAGTCCTCGCCCTTGTCCAGCACGTAGCGGGCGGCGTTCCAGATCTTGTTGCAGAAGTTGCGGTAGCCTTCGACGCGGCCCATGTCGAACTTGATGTCGCGGCCGGTAGAGGCCAGCGAGCAGAAGGTGAAGCGCAGGGCGTCGGTGCCGTAGCTGGCAATGCCTTCGGGGAACTCGGCCTTGGTCTGCTTGGCGATCTTCTCGGCAAGCTTTGGCTGCATCATGCCGCTGGTGCGTTTTTCCAGCAGGGCGTCCAGGGTGATGCCGTCGACGATGTCCAGCGGGTCCAGCACGTTGCCCTTGGACTTGGACATCTTCTGGCCCTGGCCGTCACGGACCAGGCCGTGCACGTACACGGTCTTGAACGGGACCTGCGGGGTGCCATCTTCGTTCTTGATCAGGTGCATCGTCAGCATGATCATCCGGGCAACCCAGAAGAAGATGATGTCGAAGCCGGTGACCAGCACGTCGGTGGAGTGGAATTTCTTGAGGAATTCGGTCTGCTCAGGCCAGCCGAGGGTGGAGAAAGTCCACAGCCCCGAGCTGAACCACGTGTCGAGCACGTCGTCGTCCTGGCGCAGCACCACATCCGCACCCAGGTTGTGCTTGGCGCGCACTTCGGCTTCGTCGCGGCCGACATAGACCTGGCCGGCCTCGTCGTACCAGGCCGGGATGCGGTGGCCCCACCACAGCTGACGGCTGATGCACCAGTCCTGGATGTCACGCATCCACGAGAAGTACATGTTTTCGTATTGCTTGGGCACGAACTGGATGCGGCCATCTTCCACGGCGGCAATCGCGGGCTCGGCCAGCGGCTTGGTGGACACGTACCACTGGTCGGTCAGCCACGGCTCGATGATGGTACCGGAGCGGTCGCCTTTGGGCACTTTCAGGGCGTGGTCGTCGATGCTGACCAGCAAGCCCTGGGCGTCCATGTCGGCGACGATCTGCTTGCGCGCGACGAAACGGTCGAGGCCAGCGTACTGGGCGGGCAGGCGGGTGTCGGCCTGCTCGTTGACGCTGCCGTCGAGGTTGAAGGCCTGGGCGGCAGGCAGCACCAGGGCGTTCTTGTCGAAGATGTTGAGCAGCGGCAGGTTGTGGCGCTTGCCGACTTCATAGTCGTTGAAGTCGTGGGCCGGGGTGATCTTCACGCAGCCGGTGCCGAACTCAGGGTCGCAGTAATCATCGGCGATGATCGGGATGCGACGCCCGACCAGCGGCAGTTCGACGAACTTGCCGATCAGCGCCTGGTAGCGCTCATCGTTCGGGTTGACGGCTACCGCAGCGTCACCCAGCAGGGTTTCCGGACGGGTGGTGGCCACTACCAGGTAGTCTTTGCCTTCGGCGGTTTTGGCGCCGTCGGCCAGCGGGTAGCGCAGGTTCCACAGGTGGCCCTTCTCGTCATGGTTTTCCACTTCGAGGTCGGAGATGGCCGTGTGCAGTTTGGTGTCCCAGTTGACCAGGCGCTTGCCGCGGTAGATCAGGCCGTCTTCGTGCAGGCGCACGAAGGCTTCCTTGACGGCGTCGGACAAGCCGTCGTCCATGGTGAAGCGTTCGCGGCTCCAGTCTACCGACGAGCCCAGACGACGGATCTGACGGCTGATGTTGCCGCCGGACTGCTCCTTCCATTCCCAGACCTTGTCCAGGAAGGCTTCACGGCCGAGGTCGTGACGGTTCTGGCCTTTGGCCTCGAGCTGACGCTCGACCAGCATCTGGGTAGCGATACCGGCGTGGTCGGTGCCTGGCTGCCACAGGGTGTCGCGGCCTTGCATGCGACGGAAACGGATCAGGGCGTCCATGATCGCGTTGTTGAAACCGTGGCCCATGTGCAGGCTGCCCGTCACGTTCGGTGGCGGGATCATGATGGTGTAGGACTCGCCTGCACCTTGTGGAGCGAAATAGTTCTCGGACTCCCAGGTGTTGTACCAGGAAGTTTCGATGGCGTGCGGCTGGTAGGTCTTATCCATGCGCGGCGGGACCCTGTGCATTTATTCGGGAAAGCCGGGAAGTATAACCAAGGTGGGGGTTTGAGGCGACAGCTGTGCTTGTGTTGCCTGCCCTGGCCTCATCGCCGGCAAGCCGGCTCCCACACGGGTTGCAGCGCGGCAAATCCTGTGGGAGCCGGCTTGCCGGCGATGGGGCCGGTACAGGCTTACTCGGAGCGCTTGATCAGCCGCTCGATGCGGGCATCGAGGCGGCGTTTGATCTCGGTCTCGATATGCGGGGTAAAGTCATTGATCACGTCCTGCATGATCAATTGCGCTGCGGCGCGCAGCTCGGCTTCCAGGTGCAGCAGGGTGTCCTGGCGGCGGGTCTGCGAATCTTCTTCGGGCGCCGCCTCGGCGGGCGCGGCGATCGGTTCAGGCGCTGGCAAGGTGTTGCCGGCCGGTGTGTCCAGCAACAGCGGGATCTGCTCCACGGTCTCGGTCAGTAGCGGCGGCTGCAGGTCGGAATCGCCCAGCAGCTGGCGAATGGACTCCAGGTCGTCGAGCAGATGGGCGGAATCGGGTAGGGCGGAAGGCTTGTCCATCGTCGTTAAAGTCGCTGTAAGCGGTGGTCTTGCAGAGCATAGCCCTGTTCGCGGTAGAAACGGAATCGTTCGCGGGCTGATTGGCGGATGGTCGCCTCCTCGACGACGATCTCGGCCACCCGCTCGAACTGCCCGACAAAGCTGGGCACATCGGCGCCCAGGTTGATCAGCAGGTCGCGGTGTTCGCCGGCACTCTCGGCGCTCAGGCCCAGCGCCACCGGCGCATCGGCATGCAGCTCGGCGAGGTCATGCGGCACGAAGGCTTCACCCTTGAAACGCCACAGGCGCAGGTCTAGCTCGCTGCGCTGCTCGGCGTCCTGGCAGTGCAGATAGACCCGGTGGCCGAGGCGCCAGGCCTTCTCGCACAGCTTGCAGGCGAAATCCAGCCGCGCCGACAACGCATCGGTGGGCAGAATGTAGAAATCGACTTTGCTCATGGTTCGGTCTGCCGGCCGGTAGTGCCTGGGGCACCACCGGCCTTATGGCATCACGCGCTGGCGCGATCGAGCAGGTACTGGGTCAGCAGCGGTACCGGGCGGCCAGTGGCGCCTTTGTCCTTGCCACCGCTAACCCACGCGGTGCCGGCGATGTCCAGGTGCGCCCAGTTGTAGGCCTTGGCGAAGCGCGACAGGAAGCAGCCTGCCGTGATGGTGCCGGCCTTGGGCCCACCGATGTTGCCCATGTCGGCGAACGGGCTGTCCAGCTGCTCCTGATACTCGTCGAACAGCGGCAGTTGCCAGGCGCGGTCGTCGGCACGCTTGCCGGCGTCGAGCAGTTGGCTGACCAGGTCATCGTTGTTGCCCATCAGGCCCGAAGTGTGGCTGCCCAGGGCGACGATGCAGGCGCCGGTCAGGGTGGCGATGTCGATCACCGCCTGCGGCTTGAAGCGCTCGGCGTAGGTCAGGGTGTCGCACAGCACCAGCCGGCCTTCGGCATCGGTGTTGAGAATTTCGACGGTCTGCCCGCTCATGGTGGTGACGATGTCGCCCGGGCGGGTGGCGCCGCCGCTTGGCATGTTCTCGGCACAGGCCAGCAGGCACACCAGGTTGATCGGCAGTTGCAGCTCGAGGACCGCGCGCAGGGTGCCGAACACGCTGGCAGCGCCGCACATGTCGTACTTCATTTCGTCCATGCCGGCGCCTGGCTTGAGGCTGATGCCGCCGGTATCGAAGGTAATGCCCTTGCCCACCAGCACGAACGGCTTGTCCGCCTTCTTGCCGCCCTGATAGTTGAGCACGATCAGGCGCGGTGGCTGGTCGCTGCCCTGGCCCACCGCGTAGAACGCGCCCATGCCCAGGTCCTTGATCTTCTTGTCGTCCAGCACGTCGACCTTCAGGCCTTTGTGGGCCTTGCCCAGCTCTTTGGCCTGTTCGGCGAGGAAGCTTGGGTGGCACAGGTTCGGCGGCAGGTTGCCCAGGTCGCGGGTGAATGCCATGCCGGTGGCGATGGCGCTGGCATGCTTGACCGCACGCTCGACCTCGGCCAGGCCGGCTTTTTCGGCCAGCAGGGTGATTTTTTTCAAGGCGCGTGGTTCGGCCTTCTGGCTCTTGAAACGGTCGAACACGTATTCGCCGTCGAGCAGGGTTTCGGCCAGCAGGCGGTATTTGCCGTAATGGGCATCGCGGTTGTTGACGGCGATGTCGTCCAGCGCCAGCACGGCGTCGGCGCCGTTCAGGCCTTTGAGCACGCCCGCGACGCTGCCGACCAGTTTGCGCCAGGCGCGGTCACCGAGCGCTTCGTCCTTGCCGCTGCCTACCAGCAGCACGCGCTCGGCCTTGAGGCCCGGCAGGCCTTGCAGCAGCAGGGTCTGGCCGGGCTTGCCGGCCAGGTCGCCACGCTTGAGCACGGCGCTGATGGCGCCGTCGGCAGCCTGGTCGACGGCTTTGGCCACGGCGCCGAGCTTGCGCCCTTCACCGACCGCTACGACCAGGGTGGCGGTTTTTACGGATGCAGCAGCTACGCTTTTTACAACCAGTTCCATGTCAGGGTCCCCGAATGATCTGTGCAGTTGGCGCTTTGAACGCTCGCGCTCTGGGCGGGCCTGGCCGCGTGGTCGCGTACCAGTGGAAAAGCTGCCAGTTTGAGCCTCTGGCAAGTGTGCTGACAACCCCGTTGTCCGCCTTCATGCGAGGCCAAGTGACAGGCGCAGTCAATCACAGGATAATGCGCGCACTTTACATGGAGGTTCGCCCCCGGCGAACCGGCATTGGTCTTGGCTGTCGTAAGCCTTTGTTAGGCAGTCCGCCCCTGACAACCCAGGAGTGTCTGGTTTGATCGTCTTTCGTTATCTGTCCCGCGAGGTCCTCGTGACCTTGAGCGCCGTCAGCGCTGTGCTGCTGGTGATCATCATGAGCGGGCGCTTCATCAAGTACCTGGCCCAGGCGGCCCAGGGCGTGCTCGACCCGAGCGTGCTGTTCCTGATCATGGGCTTCCGCCTGCCTGGCTTCTTGCAACTGATCCTGCCACTGGGGCTGTTCCTTGGCATTCTGCTGGCCTACGGCCGGCTGTACCTGGAAAGCGAGATGACCGTGCTCTCGGCCACTGGCATGAGCCAGCAACGCCTGCTCGGCATGACCATGGCACCCGCTGCGCTGGTCGCGCTGCTGGTGGCGTGGCTGAGCCTGAGCCTGGCGCCGCTGGGTGTTGCCCAGGTGCAGAAGATCATTGGCCAGCAGGACGCCCTGACCGAGTTCGACACCCTGGTGCCGGGCCGCTTCCAGACCTTGCGCGATGGTTCCAGGGTGACCTACACCGAGCAGCTGACCGATGACCGCAGCAACCTCACCGGTGTGTTCATCTCCGAAAAACGCTTCAACCAGGACAAGACCAAGGACCGTGCACCGTCTGTGCTGGTGGCCGAAAAGGGCCACCAGGAAGTACAGGCCGACGGCAACCGCTACCTGGTCCTGCAGAACGGCTACCGCTATGACGGCAACCCGGGCCAGGCCGACTACCGTGCGATCAAGTACGACACCTACGGCGTGCTGCTGCCCAAGCCGGAAGTGAGCGAGGAAGTGACCGAGCGCGAAGCCATCCCCACCTCGCAACTCATCGGCCAGGAAGGGCTGCGCGAACGTGCCGAGCTGCAATGGCGTATTTCGCTGCCGATCCTGGTATTCATCGTGACCCTGCTGGCCGTGCCGCTGGCCAGGGTCAACCCACGCCAGGGCCGCTTCCTCAAGCTGCTGCCGGCGATTCTTCTGTACATGGCCTACCTGACGATGCTGATTTCCGTTCGTGGCGCCCTGGAGAAAGGCAAACTGCCGATCGCCTTGGGCATGTGGTGGGTGCATGGCCTGTTCCTGCTCATCGGCCTTGCGCTGATGTACTGGGAGCCGCTGCGCCTCAAGCGCGCCGCCCGCCGTGCGGAGGTGGCCCATGGTTAAGCTCGACCGCTATATCGGCATGAGTGTGCTGGTAGCCATTCTGGCCGTGCTCGGCATTATTCTCGGGTTGGCGTCGCTGTTCGCCTTCATCGATGAAATGAGCGACCTGAGCGACACCTACACCGTGCTGGATGCCGGCTGGTTCACGCTGCTCACCGCGCCCCGTCGGCTCTATGACATGTTGCCAATGGCGGCCCTGATCGGCTGCCTGATCGGCCTGGGCAGCCTGGCCAGCAACAGCGAGCTGACCATCATGCGTGCCGCCGGCGTCTCCATCGGGCGTATCGTCTGGGCGGTAATGAAGCCGATGCTGGTGCTGATGCTGGTCGGCCTGCTGATCGGCGAATACGTGGCACCGGTCAGCGAGAACAAGGCCCAGGCCGACCGTTCGCTGGCCCAGGGTGGCGGTGAGGCACAGAGCTCCAAGCGTGGCATGTGGCACCGCCAGGGCGACGAATTCGTGCACATCAACTCGGTGCAGCCAAATGGCCTGCTGTTGGGTGTGACCCGCTATCGCTTCGACGACGAGCGCAAGATCGTCACCTCCAGCTTCGCCCGCCGCGCCCGCTACGAGAACGATCACTGGGTGCTCAACGATGTCAGCACCACTTACTTCCGTGGCGACCACACCGAAGTGATCAAGAGCCCGGAAGAGCAGTGGGATGTATCGGTCACCCCACAACTGCTCAACACCGTGGTGCTGGCGCCGGAGTCGCTGTCGATCACCGGCCTGTGGGACTACATCCACTACCTGTCCGATCAGGGGCTGAACAATGCCCGTTACTGGCTGGCGTTCTGGACCAAGGTGCTGCAGCCGGCAGTTACCGCTGCATTGGTGCTGATGGCGATTTCCTTCATCTTCGGCCCGCTGCGTTCGGTGACGCTCGGCCAACGCGTGTTCACCGGTGTGCTGGTGGGCTTCGTGTTCCGTATTGCCGGCGACCTGCTTGGCCCTTCGAGCCAGGTGTTCGGCTTCCCGCCCCTGTTGGCGGTGCTGATCCCTGCGGGCATCTGTGCCCTGGCGGGTGTCTGGTTACTGCGCCGGGCGGGATGACGGCCTGAGCGATACACGAAAGCCGACCTTGAGGTCGGCTTTTTTGTGAGTGTCATTTTTTCTGCTTCGGCACCCTCACCAGTTGCGTGTCCGAGTAGATGTCATGCCAGCCGCGCTTGCGCTTGTCGATCAACGACCAGAAGAAGCCCAGCCCCAGGCACAGCCACGACGCAATCGACACGATAAACCGTAACAGCGCCTGCCACAGGCTGATTGCGCTGCCATCGGCGTTCTGCACACGCACGCCCCATACCTGCATACCCAGGGTCTGCCCGCCATGGGTCCAGAACTTGGCAAAAAAACCGAACAGTGCAAAGAGCAGGATCGTCGACAGCAGCGGGTCGCCATCCAATGCGCCGGCATCGGTCAACTCACGCATGCGGGCCTCACCGATGACCGTCATCTGGATCATCTTGTACGCGCCTGCGGTGACGATCAGCAGCGCCGTGCACAGCAGAAAATCGTAGAACATCGCCGCCAGGCGCCGGCCGAGGCCGACCGGGGGGAATTCACCCTGGGGTGACAGCAGAGGTTTGGACATGCAGGACGGCTCCGAGTGGCGAAGCCGCCATTCTACGGGCAAAAAAAAGCCCCTGCACGGGGCAGGGGCTTTCTTCGAAGTCGTGCGGCTTAGCCGAGGACTTGAACCTTGTCAGCCTGCAGGCCTTTCTGGCCCTGGACGGCTTCGAAAGTGACCTTCTGGCCTTCTTTCAGGCTCTTGAAGCCGTTACCTTCGATAGCACGGAAGTGCACGAACAGATCAGCACCGCTTTCTGGGGTGATGAAGCCGTAACCTTTTTCGTCATTGAACCACTTGACGGTACCGTTCTGACGCTCAGCCATTGTCTTATTTCCTATGAAGCTTAAATTTTAATGACAGTTTCTTTCACGTTATTTAGAAGTGAAAGATCACTGGGCTGGGTTGCAGGAAAGTAAGTCACGTCGAACGGGTTGTAGCAAATTGCGGCTACTGGCCCAGGTCACGAACTGTTGCGACCCATGCAAACACAGTGCTGTGACTCTACGCCAACTCCCAAGAAAAAAACAAGCCCTGGGTCAACTGGAAAATCGCGCTTTTTTCGACTACCGGCTGGCACGTCGCAAACGGCATGGTGCCTGGCCTGGCGGCATGTTCAAAAGTTATTGGGAAGGTTCGAAATCGAATAAGTAGAACCTTCCCGCAAACCTCATGTCATGTCTTCAGCCGCGGTAGTAACGTTGCGCCACAAAAGGCATTTTACTGACTTTCAAGGCAACCTTCTTGCCGCGCACGAGTGCAAACAAGGGGGTGTCGAGCGCTGCATGTTCGATATCGACATAACCCATTGCAACCGGCGCGCCAAGTGTCGGGCCAAAGCCGCCACTGCACACTTTGCCAACGGGTTTATCCGACGCGTCGACAATCTCTGCACCTTCGCGCACTGGCGTGCGTTCTTGCGGCAGCAGGCCTACACGCTTGCGCGCCACGCCGGCTTGCTGCTGGGCAAAGATCGCCTCGGCACCGGGGAAGCCGCCCGCACGTGCGCCGTCGGCGCGACGCACCTTGGAAACGGCCCAGAGCAGGCTGGCCTCGACCGGCGTGGTCTCGGTGTTCATGTCATGGCCATACAGGCACAGGCCCGCTTCAAGGCGCAAGGAGTCGCGGGCGCCCAGGCCGATCGGCTGCACTTCTGGCTCGGCCAGCAGGCGCCGGGCCAAGGCCTCGGCCGCGCCAACCGGTACCGAAATCTCGTAGCCGTCTTCGCCGGTGTAGCCCGAACGGCTGACAAAGCAGTCTTCACCCAGCAGGGTCACAGGCCGGAACTGCATGAACGTCATGCCAGCCACTTCCGGTGCCAGGCGCTCCAGCACCTTGACCGCTGCCGGGCCTTGCAGGGCGAGCAGCGCCCGTTCCTCGAACAGCGGTTGAATCTCGCAACGGCCAGCGATGTGCTGCTGCAGGTGGGCCAGGTCCTGGTCCTTGCAGGCGGCGTTTACAACCAGGAACAGCGTGTCGTCACCCAGGTTGGCGACCATCAGGTCGTCGAGGATACCGCCATGCTCGTTGGTGAACATGGCATAGCGCTGCATGCCTACCGGCAAGTCGACGATATCCACCGGCACCAGGCTTTCCAGAGCCAGGGCTGCGTCCCGGCCGCGCAGGATGATCTGGCCCATGTGCGAGACATCGAACAGCCCGGCGTGCTCGCGGGTGTGCAGGTGTTCCTTGAGCACGCCCAGCGGGTACTGCACCGGCATGTCGAAGCCGGCGAATGGCACCATGCGCGCGCCCAGTTCCAGGTGCAGGGCGTGCAGCGGGGTCTTGTGCAGTGTTTCGGACATCGGTGACTCCTCAGGTTTAGTGTCGGGTCAACATTCGATGATGTTGACGGCCAGACCGCCGCGGGCGGTCTCCTTGTATTTGCTTTTCATGTCGGCGCCGGTCTGGCGCATGGTGCGGATGACCTTGTCGAGCGACACGTAATGCTGCCCGTCGCCGCGCAAGGCCATGCGCACCGCATTGATGGCCTTCACCGAACCCATGGCGTTGCGCTCGATGCAGGGCACCTGGACCAGCCCGCCAATGGGGTCGCAGGTCAGGCCGAGGTTGTGTTCCATGCCAATCTCGGCGGCGTTCTCCACTTGTTGCACACTGCCGCCCATCACTTCGCACAAGGCCCCGGCGGCCATCGAGCAGGCCACGCCGACCTCGCCCTGGCAGCCGACCTCGGCCCCGGAAATCGAGGCGTTTTCCTTGTACAGGATGCCGATCGCCGCAGCGGTGAGCAGAAAGCGCACCACGCCGTCCTCACTGGCACCCGGGACGAAGCGCATGTAGTAGTGCAGCACTGCCGGGACGATGCCCGCCGCCCCGTTGGTCGGTGCGGTGACCACGCGCCCGCCGTAGGCGTTTTCCTCGTTTACCGCGAGGGCGTACAGGTTGACCCAGTCCAGTACCGACAACGCATCGCGCAGGTTGGCTTCCGGGTGCTGGCTGAGTTGGCGGTACAGGGCCGGCGCGCGGCGCTTGACCTTGAGCCCCCCGGGCAGGATGCCCTCATGCCGGTAGCCGGCCTCGACGCAGTCCTGCATCACCTGCCAGATCCGCAGCAGGCCAGCACGTGTTTCGGCCTCCGGGCGCCAGGCGGCCTCGTTGGCCAGCATCACCTGGCTCACCGACAAGTGCTGCGCGGTGCAATGCCCGAGCAGCGCCTTGGCCGTGGTGAACGGGTAGGTCAATACGGTGCTGTCCTCGACGATGCGGTCCTGCCCGGCGGCATCTTGGTCGACCACGAAACCACCGCCGACCGAGTAGTACTCGCGGCTGCGGATTTGCAATCCGGCGGCGTCGAAGGCGCGGAAGATCATGCCGTTGGGGTGATACGCCAGCGGTTTGCGGATCATCGCCAGGTGCTGCTTCTCGACGAAGGCGATCTGGTGTTCGCCGAGCAGGTGCAGCTGGCCGCTGCTGCGGATGGCCTGCAGGCGGGCGGGGATGGATTCGGTATCGACGGTGTCGGGGTGCTCGCCTTCAAGGCCGAGCAACACCGCCTTGTCGCTGCCGTGGCCCTTGCCGGTGGCGCCCAGCGAGCCATACAGCTCGGCCTTGACGCTGACAGTGCTGGCCAGCAGGCCGTCACGGCGCAGGCCTTCGGCAAAACGCGCGGCGGCGCGCATCGGGCCGACCGTGTGGGAACTGGAGGGGCCGATGCCGATCTTGAACAGGTCGAAGACGCTCAGGGACATGATGGAGCTCCTACCAGGTTCTGCAGGTAGACACTGAACCTGTGGGAGCGGGCTTGCCCCGCGAATGCGATGGCGCTCTCACCGACGCATTCGCGGGGCAAGCCCGCTCCCACAGGGTACGCGGGCGGGCTTCAGGGCTATCAGGCGTCCTGATAGCTCTCGATCGACGGGCAGGCGCACACCAGATTGCGGTCACCAAACACGTTGTCGACCCGGCCCACCGGCGGCCAGTACTTGCTTTCCACCAGACTCGCCAGCGGGTAGACGGCCTGTTCGCGGCTGTAGCCATGTGCCCATTCGCCCACCAGCTCGGCTGCGGTATGCGGCGCGTTCTTCAATGGGTTGTCGTCCTTGTCCAGGCTGCCGTTTTCCACGGCGCGAATCTCTTCGCGGATCTGGATCATCGCGTCGCAGAAGCGGTCCAGCTCTTCCTTGGCTTCGCTTTCGGTCGGTTCGATCATCAGCGTACCGGCCACCGGGAAGGACATGGTCGGGGCGTGGAAGCCGAAGTCGATCAGGCGCTTGGCAACGTCATCGACGCTGATGCCGCTGGTGTCCTTGAGCGGGCGCAGGTCGAGGATGCACTCGTGGGCGACCAGGCCATTGCCACCGGTATACAGAACAGGATAGTGCTCTTCCAGCCGGCGGGCGATGTAGTTGGCGTTGAGGATCGCCATCTGCGAGGCGCGCTTGAGGCCGGCACCGCCCATCATGCGGATGTACATCCAGGTGATCGGCAAGATGCTGGCACTGCCAAACGGCGCGGCGCAGACGGCGCCCTCGCGGTTTTCCAGCTGCGCGTGGCCCGGCAGGAACGGTGCCAGGTGCGACTTGACGCCAATCGGGCCAACGCCGGGGCCGCCACCGCCGTGGGGGATGCAGAAGGTCTTGTGCAGGTTCAGGTGGGAAACGTCGCCGCCGAACTTGCCCGGGGCGCACAGGCCGACCATGGCATTCATGTTGGCGCCGTCGATGTACACCTGGCCGCCGTTGTCATGGATGATCGCGCAGATCTCGCCGATCGCCTCCTCGAACACGCCGTGGGTGGACGGGTAGGTGATCATGATCGCGGCCAGGCGTTCGCGGTGCTCGATGGCCTTGGCGCGCAGGTCCTCTACATCGACGTTGCCACGCGCGTCACAGGCGGTGACCACCACACGCATGCCCGCCATGTGCGCAGTCGCCGGGTTGGTGCCGTGGGCCGAAGAAGGGATCAGGCAGATGTCGCGATGGCTGTCGCCGCGGCTGCGGTGGTAGGCACGGATGGCCAGAAGGCCCGCGTACTCGCCCTGTGAACCGGCGTTGGGCTGCAGCGACACGGCATCATAGCCGGTGGCGGCGCACAGCATGGCTTCCAGCTCGGTGGTCATCTGCTGGTAGCCCTGGCTTTGCTCAGCCGGGGCGAACGGGTGCAGGTTGCCGAATTCGGCCCAGGTCACCGGGATCATTTCGCTGGCGGCATTGAGCTTCATGGTGCACGAACCCAGCGGGATCATGCTGCGGTCCAGCGCCAGGTCCTTGTCGGCCAGGCGGCGCAGGTAGCGCATCAGCTCGGTTTCGCTGTGGTAGCGGTTGAACACCGGGTGTTCGAGGATCGCCGACTGGCGCAGCAGGGCGGCCGGCAGGCGCGAGCCGGTGCTGGCAGCCAGGGCGGCGAAGTCGGGTTGCGCCTGTTCGCCTGCGAACAGCTGCCACAGCGCCTCGACATCGGCCTGGGTGCTGGTTTCGTCGAGCGACAGGCCCAGGTGGGCGGCGTCGACCTGGCGCAGGTTGATGCGCTGGGCGCGAGCCTTGTCGTGCAGGCTGGCAGTGGCGCTGCCGGTGGCCAGGGTCAGGGTGTCGAAAGCGGTGTCGCCGACCACCTCCACGCCCAGGGTTTTCAGGCCGGCGGCGAGAATGGCGGTCAGCGCGTGGGTGCGCTCGGCGATGCGCTTGAGGCCGGCAGGGCCGTGGTACACGGCGAACATGCTGGCGATGTTGGCCAGTAGCACCTGGGCGGTGCAGATGTTGCTGGTGGCCTTCTCGCGACGGATATGCTGTTCGCGCGTCTGCATGGCCAGGCGCAGGGCAGTCTTGCCGAAGCGGTCGATCGACACGCCGACCAGGCGGCCCGGCATGTCGCGTTTGAAGGCGTCACGGGTGGCGAAGTAGGCCGCGTGCGGGCCACCAAAGCCCAGTGGCACGCCAAAGCGCTGGGCGCTGCCGATGGCCACGTCGGCCTCGAACTCGCCCGGCGGGGTCAGCAGGGTCAGGGCCAGCAGGTCGGCAGCAACGGCCACCAGCGCGTTGGCGGCGTGAAAGCGCTGCACCAGCTCGCGGTAGTCGAACACTTCACCATTGCTGGCCGGGTATTGCAGCAGTGCACCAAAGAAGGCGCTGACGTCGCCCAGTTCACGCTCGTCGCCGACCACGATCTCGATGCCCAGCGGCTCGGCACGGGTACGCAGTACGTCGAGGGTCTGCGGGTGGCAGTGCACGGAGGCGAAGAAGGCATGGCTGGCCTTGTTCTTCGACAGGCGCTTGCAGAAGGTCATGGCCTCGGCTGCGGCAGTGGCTTCGTCGAGCAGGGAGGCGTTGGCGATCGGCAGGCCGGTCAGGTCGCTGATCAAGGTCTGGAAGTTCAGCAGGGCTTCCAGGCGGCCTTGGGAAATTTCTGGCTGGTATGGGGTGTAGGCGGTGTACCAGGCCGGGTTTTCCAGCAGGTTGCGCAGGATCGGTGCTGGGGTGTGGGTGTTGTAGTAGCCCTGGCCGATGTAGTTCTTGAACAGCTGGTTGTTACTGGCGATGGCCTTCAGTGCGGCAAGGGCATCGGCTTCACTCTGGCCGTCTTGCGAGCCGAGCACGCTGGTGCCTTTGATGCTGTCGGGGATGACAGCGGCGGTCATGGCCTCCAGCGTGTCGAAGCCCAGGGTGGCCAGCATGGCCTGCTCATCAGCGGCGCGTGGGCCGATGTGGCGGGCGATGAATTCGTTGGCGGTGCCGAGGTTGATGGTCATGTTCAGGTCCTCAGGCGTCGTCGTTGGCTTTGATCAGGCGGTCGTATGCGTCCTGGTCGAGCAGGGCGGTTACCTCGCTCATGTCAGCCGGGATAAAGCGGAAGAACCAGCCTTCGCCCAGCGGGTCTTCATTGACCCGCTCCGGGCTGTCGTTGAGCCCATCGTTGACGGCGACCACTTCACCGGCCAGTGGCATGTACACACCGCTGGCGGCCTTGACCGACTCGACGGTGGAGGCTTCGGCACCTTTGTCGTACTGCTGCAACTCCGGCAGTTGCACGTAGACCACATCGCCGAGGGCATTCTGGGCGTAGGCGGTGATGCCTACGGTGACGCTACCGTCGGCTTCGACGCGCAGCCATTCGTGATCTTCGGTGAAACGCAACTCGCTCATGGGAAATCCTCGGGAAGCAGGGCGTTGGGCGCGGTGGGTACGCGCTCTTGGGTTGAGGTTCCATAAGCAAAAATGCGGCCACTAACAAAAAGTCGTTAAAAATCAATTAGATAAAATAATCTTCTAAATATGCGATCTATAATGTGGAACGAAAACGCTACGGAACAAGCGAGGACGAAAAGGTTCGGAGGATCAAACCCTTGTCCACGATGACTGGAATGGGTGTGTATTGAATTCGATACGATGTATCGTTTTCGGTACGGCCCTGTGCGCGATGCGTCGCGACAGGGCGCTTGGTCCGACTACCAGCCGTCAAAGGGCGACGAAGAAAGGCAGCGCCAGGTACAGCTTGATCACGATTACATTGATGATATCGATGAAGAACGCCCCAACCATCGGTACCACCAGGAAAGCGATCTGCGACGGACCGAAACGCTGCGTTACCGCCTGCATGTTGGCAATCGCAGTCGGTGTGGCACCGAGCCCGAAACCACAGTGCCCTGCTGCCAGCACCGCTGCATCGTAGTTGCTGCCCATGATTCTGAACGTCAGGAAGATCGCGAACAGCGCCATCACCAAAGTTTGCGCTGCCAGCAGAACGAAGAACGGCAGAGCCAGTGCAGCCAGGTCCCATAATTTCAGCGACATCAGCGCAATGGCCAGGAACAGCGACAAGCTGACATTCCCCAGTACTGAAACTTCACGTTCGAAGACCTGATACACACCCAGCAATGACAGCCCGTTGCGCAGCAAGACCCCCACGAACAATACGCAAACGAATGTCGGCAACTCGAACGCTGTACCGTGGAGCATGCTGTTCAGCAAGGAGCCTCCCATCAGGCTGACTGCGATCAGCGCAAGCGTTTCGATCATCGTGAAGGGCGTGATCAGACGTTCTTTGTTGGGCTGTTCAAAGCCCTTGGGAGTACGCGGCATTTCCTGTCCCATACCGGGGGTTTGCACGCGCTTGATGAGTAGCCGTGCGACCGGCCCGCCAATCAGGCCGCCCAGCACCAGGCCAAACGTGGCTGCCGCCAGTGCCAGTTCACTGGCAGAGGCCAGGCCGTATTTTTCACTGAAGGTGGCACCCCACGCAGCGCCTGTGCCGTGGCCGCCCGACAAGGAAATCGACCCGGACAGCAAACCCATCAAGGGATCGAGCCCCAACGCTTTTGCCAGGGCAATGCCCATCGCATTCTGCACCAGCAGCAGCCCGGTCACCGCCAGCAGGAATATACCGACAATGCGGCCGCCTTTTTTCAGGCTGGCAATGTCGGCACTTAAGCCGATGGTCGCAAAAAACGCCAGCATCAAGGGTGTTTGCAATGAAGTATCAAACTGCACGTGCAGGTCCAATGCACGCAGGCCCAATAGCAGCAGAGCAACCACCAAACCTCCGGCGACCGGTTCGGGAATGTTGTAGGTACGCAAGAAACCAATGCGTGTAACAAGGCTACGCCCCAGTAGAAGCACCAGGGAAGCGGCCACCAGTGTGCCGTAGAAATCGAGTGCAAGCATTCAGGTTACTCTTTGCTCTATTAGAGGCGAACACTGCAGGGGGTCGCCTGGGGTGGGCGAGTTTAGGGGCAATGTCAGCCCGCTACGGCTAGGAGAATTCTGAATAATGTTGGGATTTCACCTTGTTGAAATGAAGGCGTGCATCAGGCACTTCAGGCTTTGCCTGGAATACCGTACTTGCGCAACCGCTGGGCAATGGCGGTATGGGAGGTCTGCAGCCGCCCGGCCAACTGGCGCGTAGAGGGGTAGCTGGCATACAAGCGCTGCAACAGCTCGCGCTCGAAATCACCCACTGCCTGCTCAAGGCTCCCCACCTCCCCATCCTGCCCGCGCGCGACCGAGGTACCGGCAATGTCGAGGTCACCGATGTCCACCAGGTTGCTTTCACAGATGGCCGCCGCGCGGAAGATCACGTTCTGCAGCTGGCGCACGTTGCCCGGCCATGGGTTGGCCAGCATTGCCGAGTGGGTGGCCGGGGTCAGGCGGCAGGCGGGGCGCTGGATTTGCGTGCAGGCCTGCTGCATGAAGTAGTGCGCGAGCATGAGGATGTCCTGGCCGCGGTCACGCAGCGGTGGCACCTGCAGGTTGAGCACGTTGAGGCGGTAGAACAGGTCCTCGCGGAAGGTGCCCTCGGCGACCATGCGTTCCAGGTCGCGGTGGGTGGCGCTGATGATGCGCACATCGACCTTTACCTCACGGTCGCCGCCCACGCGGCGGAAGCTGCCGTCGCTGAGAAACCGCAACAGTTTGGCCTGCAGGTACGGCGACATCTCGCCGATCTCGTCGAGAAACACCGTGCCCTGGTTGGCCAGCTCCATCAGCCCGGGCTTGCCACCCCGCTGGGCGCCGGTGAAGGCGCCTGGGGCGTAGCCGAACAGTTCGCTCTCGGCCAGGCTTTCGGGCAGCGCGGCGCAATTGAGGGCGAGGAATGGTGCGGCGTGCCGGCTGCTGATGGCATGGCAGGCGCGGGCTACCAGCTCCTTGCCGGTGCCCGTCTCGCCATGCACCAACAGCGGTGCGTCGAGGGCCGCCACGCGCATCGCTCGGGCCTTGAGGGTGCGAATCGCCGGGGACTCCCCGAGCAGTGCATCGAAGCCTTCGGCATGGTCGTGGTGCAGGGCCGACAGGCGTTCGCCCATGCGGTTGGGCGGGTACAGGGTCAACAGGCCGCCGGCGTTGGTGATGGGCGTGGCATCCAGCAGCAGGCTCTGGCCGTTGAGCTGCATCTCGCGCATCGGCAGGTGGAAGTTGTTGTCCAGCAATGCCTGCAACAGGCCGGGGTCGCCGAACAGTTCGCCGACTGAACGCCCGGCAGATTCGCGGCCGCACAGGGCGATCAGCGCGGGGTTGGCCAGCAACACCTGGCCGGCGCTGTCCACAGCCAGCACCGGGTCGCTCATGGCGGCCAGCAGGGCATCGAGCTGCAGGTGGCGGCGCTGGCCGGGGAGGATGTCGACCACGTCCACCGACTGTACGCCCCGCACTTCGAACAGGGCGTCGTGCAGCTCTTCGAGCACGGCGGGGCTGAGGGTCGGGGCGTCGATGTAGACGTTCGGCGGGACCATCTCCACGGCGTCCAGGTTGAGGTTGCGGGCACCGAGCAGGGCAAGGACTTCCTGGGTGATGCCGACGCGGTCGATGAAGCTGACGTGGATGCGCATGGGGGAGGTGGGTTGTGGCCGGGGAGGGCCTCAGTATGCCCTGATACGGGGTTCTGGCCAAAGTTGAGCGGTGATCCCATCGCGGGGCAAGCCCGCTCCCACAGGTACTGCGCTGTGTTCAAGTGCAGCGCAGTACCTGTGGGGGCGGGCTTGCCGCGAAGGGAATCACTCGAGATGTTCTGGCTTGATCGAGTCGCCGGACTTCACATCCAGCTTGGCGCGGATGTCTTCGAACATTGCGTCGTAGATCTTGTGCGGTGAGCTGAGGGTTTCGAATTTCTTGGGTGGGGCGAGGTGGGCCTGGGCCTTGCGGCTCATCACCATCAGGAAGCTGGGCAGCACCTGGTCTTTGGGCAGAAAGAACTTTTCATCAACCGTCTTGCCTTCGATGCTGCCATGCATGTGGAACTGTATGCCGCGCCCTTCCTTGGGATCTTGCGTCGCTTCGTACTCGATGTTGAGGTCGTAACTGTGGTCGGCGCTGTTCAGCGCAGTGCGCTCGATATGCACGTGACCGGGTTGAAACTGAGCCATGGCGGGGTCCTCCGGAAGGTCGAAAATGGCGGGCAGCCAGCGCCCGCCTACTGCATTCAACGGTAGCTCAGACCTGGCTTGGCCGTGGAAACGCGTGTGCCGGCGGTGCCCTTGACAATATCCTCGATGTTTTCCAGCGAGCTGATCACCGCCACCTTGCCAGTGGCGCGAGCAAAGTCACTGGCAGCCTGCACCTTCGGCCCCATGGAGCCGGCGGCAAACCCTAAGCGCTCGAGTTCGTCGGGGTGAGCCTGGGCAATGGCTTTTTGCGTAGGCTTGCCCCAGTCAACGTACGCCGCATCGACGTCGGTGGCGATTATCAGAAGGTCGGCTTCCAATTGCTCGGCCAGCAGTGCCGAGCACAGGTCCTTGTCGATCACCGCCTCGATGCCTTTGAGCTTGCGGTTCTCATCGTACATGGTGGGGATGCCGCCGCCGCCTGCGCAGATCACGATGCTGTTTTTTTCCAGCAGCCACTTGATCGGGCGGATCTCGAAAATGCGCTTGGGTTTCGGGCTGGCCACCACGCGGCGGTACTTGTCGCCGTCGGCCTTGACCACCCAGCCTTTTTCCTTGGCCAGGCGTTCGGCTTCTTCCTTGCTGTAGACCGGGCCGATGAACTTGGTCGGGTCCTTGAAGGCCGGGTCGTTGGCGTCGACTTCAACCTGGGTGAGCAGGGTGGCGAACGGCACTTCGAACGCCAGCAGGTTGCCCAGTTCCTGTTCGATCATGTAGCCGATCATGCCTTCGGTTTCGGCACCGAGCACGTCCAGCGGGTAGGCTTCATCGGGTTTATAGGACAGCGCCTGCAGCGACAGCAGGCCCACCTGGGGGCCGTTGCCGTGGGCGATGACCAGTTCGTTGCCCGGGTGAATCTTGGCGATCTGCTCGGTGGCGGTGCGGATATTGGCGCGCTGATTGTCAGCGGTCATGGGCTCGCCGCGGCGCAGCAGGGCGTTGCCGCCCAATGCAACAACGATACGCATGGGAATGTCCTTTGCGAAGATGGGGGTAGCGCCTCGTTTCTGTGTGGGAGCCGGCTAACTGGCGATCACCTGCGAAGCCGGTGCCATGCACCGTGTTGCCTGCATCGCCGGCAAGCCGGCCCCCACACTACCGAGGTGCTTGTCAGAGATCGGCCAGGGTCGAAACCAGGATCGCCTTGATGGTGTGCATGCGGTTTTCCGCCTGCTCGAAGGCGATGCATGCCGGCGATTCGAACACGTCGTCGGTGACTTCGATGCCATTGGCCAGGTCCGGATACTGCTCGGCGATCTGCTTGCCGACCTTGGTCTCGGAGTTGTGGAAGGCCGGCAGACAATGCATGAACTTGGTCCGTGGGTTGCCGGTGGACTTCATCAGTTCGGCGTTCACCTGGTAAGGCTTGAGCTGCTTGATACGCTCGCCCCAGGCTTCGATCGGCTCACCCATCGACACCCAGACGTCGGTATGCACGAAGTCCACACCCTTGACCGCGGCTTTCGGGTCTTCGGTGAGGGTGATACGAGCGCCGCTTTCCTCAGCGTACTTCTTGCAGCGCTCGACCAGGTCGTCATGTGGCCACAGCGCCTTGGGCGCGGCAATACGCACGTCCATGCCAAGCTTGGCACCGATCAGCAGCAGCGAATTGCCCATGTTGTTGCGGGCGTCGCCCAGGTAGGCGTAGCTGATGTCGTGCAGCGGCTTGTCGCTGTGCTCGCGCATGGTCAGCACGTCGGCGATCATCTGGGTGGGGTGGTATTCGTCGGTCAGGCCGTTGAACACCGGCACGCCGGCAAACTTGGCCAGCTCTTCGACGATTTCCTGCTTGAAGCCACGGTACTCGATGGCATCGTACATGCGCCCGAGCACGCGGGCGGTGTCCTTCATGCTCTCCTTGTGGCCGATCTGCGAGGAGTTGGGGTCGATGTAGGTGACGTTGGCGCCTTGGTCGTAGGCGGCGACTTCGAAGGCGCAGCGGGTGCGGGTGGAGGTTTTTTCGAAGATCAGGGCGATGTTGTTGCCCTTCAAGTGCTGCTGCTCGGTGCCAGTGTACTTGGCGCGCTTGAGGTCGCGGGACAGGTCCAGCAGGTAGCGCAGTTCGCGCGTGGTGTGGTGTTCGAGGCTGAGCAGGTTGCGGTTATGGATGTTGAACGCCATGACTGTATCTCCTTGAATTCGGTGAGGGGCCCGGCCGCCGCTTCGTGGGCGCGGCCGGGCGTATGGTCGTTAGTAGTCGATTGGGTCGCGGACGATCGGGCAGGTCATGCAGTGGCCGCCGCCACGGCCCCGGCCAAGCTCGCCGGCGCTGATGGTGATGACCTCGATCCCGGCCTTGCGCAGCAGGGTGTTGGTGTAGGTGTTGCGGTCGTAGCCAATGACCACGCCGGGCTCCATCGCCACCACGTTATTGCCGTCATCCCACTGCTCGCGCTCGGCGGCGAAGCTGTTGCCGCCGGTCTCGACCACACGCAGCTTGACGCCCAGTTGCTCGCCCACCACCTCGATGAACGACTTGTTCACGCGGCGTACATCCATGCCGTACGGCTTGCTTTCGTCCGGGCGGATGATGAAGGGCACGATTTCGTTAACGACTTCGGGGAAGACGGTAACCAGATCGCGGTCGCAGAAGCTGAACACGGTGTCCAGGTGCATGGCCGCACGAGATTTCGGCAGGCCGGCGACGATGACCTCCTTGACTGCGCCTTTGGCGAACAGGTTTTGCGCCAGCTGGCCGATGGCCTGGCGCGAGGTGCGCTCGCCCATGCCGATGAGCACGATGCCTTTGCCGATCGGCATCACGTCACCGCCTTCGAGGGTGGCGTTGCCGTGCTCCTTGTCCGGGTCGCCGTACCAGACCTCGAAGTCGGCGTTGGTGAATTCCTTGTGGAACTTGTAGATGGCGGTGGTCAGCAGGGTTTCCTGGCGTCGTGCTGGCCAATACATCGGGTTCAGCGTCACACCACCGTAGATCCAGCACGTGGTGTCACGGGTGAACTGGGTGTTGGGCAGTGGCGGCAGAATGAAGCTGGAGTGGCCCAGGTAGTCGTTGTACATCTTGACCACATCGGCGCCTTCGCTCTGCGGCAGGTCCTGGCCGGCCACGCCGCCGATGAGGAACTCGGCCAGGTGGCGAGGTTCGAGACCTTCAAGCCAGCTGCGCACTTCGTTGGTCAGGCCGACACCAACGGTGTCAGGGGTGATCTTGCGGTCGAGGATCCACTTCAGTGCTTCCTTGTCCTGCACGATGTCGGTCAGCAGGTTGTGCATCTCCAGCACATCCACGCCGCGCTCGCGCATCTTGGTGACGAAGTCGAAATGGTCACGCTTGGCCTGATCTACCCAGATCACGTCATCGAACAGCAGTTCGTCGCAGTTGCTCGGGGTCAGGCGCTTGTGCGCCAGGCCCGGCGAGCAGACCATCACTTTGCGCAGCTTGCCGGCTTCGGAATGGACACCGTACTTCTGTTTTTCAGCGGACATTGTTCAATCCTCCATTTGTTGCAAAGACGTGGGTCACAGGGTCAGGAAACCGTCGTACAGACCATAGGCCGCCACCAGGGCGCCGATGACCACGGCTGCGAAGATCAGTTTTTCCACGTTGGTAAAGATCGGTTGGCCGATTTCATGCTTGGCCTTGGCGAACAGGATCACGCCAGGGGCATACAGCAGGGCCGAGAGCAGCAGGTATTTGGTGCCACCGGCATACAGCAGCCAGATGGCGTACACGAGGGCGACAGCGCCAATGAACAGGTCTTTGCTGCGCTCGCCGGCAGCGTTTTCGTAGGTTTCGCCGCGCAGTGCCATCAGGAAGCCGTAGGCCGCCGACCACAGGTAGGGCACCAGGATCATCGAGGTGGCGAGGTAGATCAGCGACAGGTAGGTGCTGGCCGAGAACAGCGTGATCACCAGGAAGATCTGCACCATGGCGTTGGTCAGCCACAGCGCGTTGGCCGGTACCTGGTTGGCGTTCTCGCGGCGCAGGAACTCCGGCATGGTGTGGTCCTTGGCTGCCGCGAACATGATCTCGGCGCACAGCAGCACCCACGACAGCAGGGCACCCAGCAGCGAGATGATCAAGCCGACGCTGATCAGTACCGCGCCCCAGTGGCCAACCACGTGCTCAAGCACAGCCGCCATCGACGGGTTCTGCAGCTTGGCCAGTTCCGGTTGGGTCATTACGCCCAGCGACAGCACGTTGACCAGCACCAGGAACAGCAGCACGGTGATGAAGCCGATGACCGTGGCCTTACCGACGTCGGCGCGTTTTTCCGCACGGGACGAGAAGATGCTCGCGCCCTCGATGCCGATGAACACCCAGACAGTGACCAGCATCATGTTGCGCACCTGGTTCATCACGCTGCCAAGCTCCGGCGTGCCGGTGCCCCAGATGTCGGCGGTGAAGATGTCGAGCCTGAAGGCGAACAGGCAGATCAGCGCGAACAGTACCAGCGGCACGACCTTGGCCACGGTGGTGACCAGGTTGATGAACGCCGCTTCCTTGATGCCACGCAGTACCAGAAAGTGCACGGCCCACAGCAGGATCGACGCACCGATGATGGCGGCCGGGGTGTTGCCTTCACCGAAGATCGGGAAGAAGTAGCCGAGGGTGCTGAACAGCAGCACGAAGTAACCGACGTTGCCCAGCCAGGCACTGATCCAGTAGCCCCAGGCCGAAGAGAAGCCCATGTAGTCGCCGAAGCCGGCCTTGGCGTAGGCGTAGACACCCCCGTCGAGGTCAGGTTTGCGGTTGGCCAGGGTTTGGAACACGAACGCCAGTGTCAGCATGCCAACGGCAGTGATCGCCCAGCCAATCAGTACAGCACCCACGCCGGCGCTGGCCGCCATGTTTTGAGGAAGCGAAAAGATGCCGCCGCCAATCATGGAACCGACGACGAGGGCAACTAGTGCGCCAAGTTTTAGTTTTCCAGATGAATCAGACATTTAACAACTCCGTACCAGGAGAAAGTTGACAACAGAATAAATCCGTCGCCCGAGCCATAACCTGACTTGGATCAGTTCATGGCGTGTGAAGTAGGAAATTTCCTTCACATGACTCCTGGAGAGTGCCGACAGCCTTGCTACAGGCCACGCGCGCTGGCACCTCCATGTACATCTAGAGCAAACGCTCTGTTTCAGCCTGCGAGCTTTAGAAGCTAGTCGCTTCTGCCGTTTTCGCAAATATTTCTCAACAGATACGCGGGATAAAAGTTGCCTGAAGGACATGCGTTTTTGTCAGGAGGCAGGTATAGACAAAGGAGTTATGAGTGCTATAGCTTTAATGGCTTTGTCGCTTATAAGTAGCCTTGTTTATATGCAGATAAAGCTGTTTCAGGCGTGTGACAACACACACAAAAGATGGGGATTTACATGAGCGAACCAGGACAGAAGCTCCGCCTAGGCGCGTTGATCGCACTGGTAGTTGGTTCGATGATTGGCGGCGGAATTTTTTCGTTGCCACAAAACATGGCGGCACGCGCCGATGTCGGCGCCGTGCTGATCGGCTGGGGTATCACCGCGGTGGGCATGCTGGCGCTGGCCTTCGTGTTTCAAACCCTGGCCAACCGCAAGCCGGAGCTGGACTCGGGGGTCTATGCCTATGCCAAGGCCGGCTTTGGCGACTACATGGGCTTCTCTTCGGCCTGGGGCTACTGGATCAGTGCCTGGCTGGGCAACGTCGGCTATTTCGTGCTGCTGTTCAGTACCCTGGGCTTGTACTTTCCGGTATTCGGCGAGGGCAATACGCCGATCGCCATCGGCTGTGCCTCGCTGCTGCTGTGGGCCGTGCACTTTCTGGTGCTGCGTGGCATCAAGGAAGCGGCGTTCATCAACCAGGTGACCACCGTTGCCAAGGTGGTGCCGCTGCTGATCTTCATCGTCATCGCCGCCTTTGCCTTTCGTGCCGACATCTTCACCCGTGATATCTGGGGCTTGAGCAACCCGCAGTTCGGCGATGTGCTGGACCAGGTGCGCAACATGATGCTGGTCACCGTGTTCGTGTTCATCGGCATCGAGGGTGCCAGCGTCTACTCGGGCAGGGCACAGCGTCGCTCGGATGTCGGCAAGGCCACGGTCATCGGCTTTCTCGGCGTGCTGGCGCTGCTGGTGCTGGTCAATGTGCTGTCGCTTGGGGTAATGACCCAGCCGGAACTGGCTGGGTTGCAGAACCCGTCGCTGGCGTCGGTGCTCGAGCATATCGTCGGCCCATGGGGGGCCTTGCTGATCAGCATCGGCCTGGCGATCTCGCTGCTCGGCGCATTGCTGTCATGGGCGTTGCTGTGCGCCGAAATCCTCTTCGCCACAGCGCGGGACAAGACCATGCCGCGCTTTCTGGCCAAGGAAAACGCCAACCACGTGCCGGCCAATGCCCTGTGGCTGACCAACTGCATGATTCAGGGCTTCCTGCTGATTACGCTGGTTTCGGCGGGCACCTACACCAGCCTGATCTACCTGGCGTCGTCGATGATTCTGGTGCCGTACCTGTGGTCGGCCGCTTATGCAGTGCTGTTGGCGCTGCGCGCAGAGGGCTATGGCGGGCAGCAGGTGCTGCGGCGCAAAGACCTGCTGGTTGCGGCGGTGGCGCTGCTGTATGCGGTGTGGCTGCTGTACGCCGGTGGGCTCAAGTACCTGTTGCTGTCGGCGTTACTGTACGCCCCTGGGGTGATCCTGTTTGCCCGGGCCAAGCGTGAGCAAGGCCAGGCGCTGTTCACCCCGTGGGAAAAACTGATTTTCGCAGCGGTGCTGGCGGGGGCGGCACTGGCGGCCTACGGGCTTTATTCAGGGCTGCTGAGCTTGTGAGGCAGGCGGGCAGGCGGGCTCTGGCCGCGACCAGATCCACAGGTTGCCCAGGGCCATACCGGCGATGGCCAGGAACACCGGCCAACGGTGGTCGAGGAAGGTCAGCATCACGCCTGCACACACCAGCATGCTGATGGTCGCACTGACCTTGGCCCGGCGCTGGATCAGCTTGCCGTTGCGCCAGTTGTACAGGATTGGCCCGAACAGCCGGTGGTTCTCCAGCCACGCCGACAGGCGCGGTGAGCTGCGTGTCGCCGCCCAGGCGGCCAACAGAATGAATTCGGTGGTCGGCAGGCCAGGGATGACAATGGCGACCAGGCCGATACCCAGGCTTACGTAAGCCAGGGTGCCATACAGCAGGCGCGACAGTTTCGAGCGGGCAGGTCGGGTCATGGTCTCACTGCGAAAACGGTGCGGCCACCGGAGGGGTGGCCGGGTAACGCGTATCAGGCCAGCGCGCTGTCGGCAGCGTAGGCATGCTTGAGCAGTTCGGTGAAGCGCTCGAACGCCGCAACAGCGCCACGCTCGGCAGCAGCGTCTTGCTCGGCCGTCAGCTGCAGGCCATCAAGAATACGGGTGAACTGCTTCCAGCCTTCGGCGCGGCCACCGGCTGGCTCGCCCAGGTGCCGAGCACCAAAGCTGTCGGACAGTTCCAGCGCAACGGCACGCTTGATCAGAAACGCAGCGCCCAGTTTGGAGCCTTCGGAGACGAAGATCCAGCCCAGTGCCTCGGCAAGGCTCAGGTTCTGCGGTGCGCCGGCGACGGCTGCGGGTACTTCGGTGTCGAGGTCGGCAAGGTCCAGGCGGGCTTGCTCGGCGCGGCAACGCTCGGCCAGGTCGGGGACGATGGCGATCAGTTGCGGGTCGGTGTACAGGGCCTGCAGTTCGGACTGGAACAGGTACTGGGCAACGACGAAACGGGCGAAGCTTTCGCGGCTGTCGAACGGCGCGTGGGATTTGACCAGGGCGTCGAGCTCGGTGTGCGGGGCGTGGGTGACCTGGTTGAGGCGTTGCGAGCGCAGGGCTGGGCGGTCGGTCATGGGGGTGTCCTTGGAAAATGGGGGCGTCTAGTGACAAGACGAAACAGCGGGGGTGGGACAGTAAAAAAAGCTGGGTCTCCAGGTTGAATGTACCGGCCCCATCGCCGGCAAGCCGGCTCCCACACGTGTTCCACTGAACCTGAAGGCAGCGGGGTACCTGTGGGAGCCGGCTTGCCGGCGATGGGGCCAGTACCGATCAGCTCAAATCAGATATCCCACACCACATTGATGGCGAAGTTGCGCCCTGGCATGGTCAGGCGGTCCAGGTTGGCTGGCTGGGTTACGCCTGCCTCACCCTGGCCGTCGTAGCCGCGCACCGAGTCCCACTGCCAGTATTTCTTGTCGGTCAGGTTGTACAGCCCAGCGTTGACCGTGACGTCGTCGGTCACCTTGTAGAAGCCGCTCAGGTCCAGCACGCCGTAGCCTGGGGTGCGGAACTGCGAGCTCTGGCCGTCCGGGGCGAAGAACGTGGTGTCGTCGACGCGGGTCTTGCGCTTGACCACGGTCCAGCTCAGCAGGCCGCCGTAGTTCGGCTGCTCGTAACCCAGGCCGAACACGCCGGTCAGCGGGTTGACGCTGTTCAGCGGCTGGCCGTTGTCATCGTTGCGGCCGTTGGCGTAAGCGATCGAACCCTGGGTGTACAGGCCTTCGGGCGCACCGAAGTGGTCGAGGTTGAGGCGGCCTTTGACTTCGGCGCCCTTGATGGTGGCGTGCTTGATGTTGTTGGCCTGGAAGGTGGTTTCCAGGTTGGCCGACTGCACGGCATCTTCGTCGATGAAGTCGCGGTACTTGTTGTAGAACACCGCAGCGCTGAAGTTACCGGCATCGAAGTTGCCACGCAGGCCGGTTTCGTAGCTCTTGCTCTTCTCGGGCTCAAGGCCCGGGTTGCCTTGTACGCTGTAACCCAGCGTCGGGTTGTCGAAGCGGCCGTACATCGACTTGGCGGTCGGTGTGCGGAAGCCCTCTGCGTACTGGCCATACCAGGTGTAGTTGTCGTTGAACGCGTAGGTCAGGCCAAACTTGGGCGACACGCGGTGCCACTTCTTGTCCGAGTCGTCCAGGCTGCCAGGCGCTGCGCCCGAGCCTTGGATGCCACGCAGAAACTCGTCGGTGAACTTCGGCTCCATGCGCGTGTAGTCGTAACGCGCGCCTGGCAGGAAGGTCCAGTTGTTCCAGCGGATTTCATCCTGGGCGAACAGGCTGTAGGTGTTGACGGTCGGGTCCGGGAAGTCGCTGACCAGCGCCTGAGCATCGCTGGCGCTCACCTGGCCGATGGCGCGGCAGGTGCCGCCGACTGCCAGGCAGGTGCCGGTGCCGCTGCGCGAACCGGTGACCTTCTCGTGCTTGAGGGTGGTGCCGTAGGTCAGCAGGTGGTCGGTGGCGCCGATGCTGAAGGCTTTGTCCAGCTGGGCGTCGAAGACCCACTGGCGGTCCTTGTAGGTGGTGTCGCGGGTACGAAAGACCGTGCGGCTGAACGGGAAGTAGACTTCCTCGGTGTGCTGGTCGGTCTTGGCGATCTGGTAGTTAAGGCTCCACTTGATGTGGTCGGCCACCCGCGAATCCAGGCCGAATTCGTGGTTGATGCCGAAGCGCTCGCGGGTCACGGTGTCGTTGCCGGTACGGCTGCGGTACATGCCCATGCCAGCGCCATTGGCGAACGGGCCGCCCACGGCGCTGAGGATGTCCTGGTCGCGGTCATCCTTGTAGCGCTCGTAAGTGAAACCCAGGCGCGCGTCGTCAGCGTAGTTCCAGCCAAGCTTGGCCAGCACGTTGGTGGTGCGCACGTCCTCCGGGTTGGCTTCGGTACGCGACAGGCCGGTGCCGCCGTGGCCCCCATACGACTCGGTTTCGTGGCCGTTGCGCTGGCTCACGTGCAGTAAGCCGTCGAAATCGCCCTGGCGGCCGGCCACGGTGGCGGAGGTCAGCCAGCTGTCATCGGCCGAGCTGTAGCCGGTCTTCAGCCGAGCACCCACATCCTTGCCAGGCTTGATGATGTCTTCGGGGTCGAGGGTGAAGTAGCTCACCGCGCCGCCGATGGCGTTGCTGCCATACAGCACCGAGGCGGGGCCGCGCAGGATCTCGACGCGCTTGACGATTTCCGGGTCGACATAATTGCGCTGGGTCTGGGCGTAGGGGCCATAGAAGAAGCTGTCGGGGATCGACACACCGTCGATCTGGGTCAGCACGCGCTCACCGTCGATACCGCGGATGTTGTAACCATTCAGGCCACTGCGCTGGCCGGTGCCGCCGACCGACACGCCCGGCTCGTAACGCACCAGTTCCTGGATGTTGCTGACGTTCTGGCGGTCCAGCTGTTCGCGGGTCTGTACGCTCACGGTGCTGGGCACCTGGCTGACGTCCTGGGCGCTACGGGTAGCACTGACGGTCATTTGCTGCAGGGCGATGGCGTTGCCCGCCGACTGGCGTTCGAGCACCACATTGCCGTTGCCTATCTTGCGATAGCCAAGGCCGGTGCCTTGCAGCAGGCGCTTGAGTGCAGCCTCTGGCGCCAACGAACCTTGCACACCTGGCGAAGCCACGCCCTCTGCCAGTTCGGCGCTGAAACCTACCTGCCACCCGGTCACCTGGCTGAAGGCATTGATGGCCTCGACCAAGGGCTGCTGGGCGATGCTGAAGCGGTAGTCGCCCATGCGCGGGCTGCTCGCCTGGGCTGGCTCTGCGGCCAGCGCAGGCAGGCTGCAGGCTCCGCTGGCGAGCAAGGCCAGGGTCAGCAGGGACAGTTGGCCGGTACGGCGGGGAAGGGTGGACGGGCGAGTTGTACCTGTGGACATCGAAAGCGCTCCCAGACGCGCGAACTGTTATAGGTGATGACCGTTCTTGTTTTCAAACAAGAATCAGTTGCATTGGCTATAACGAGACGGGCGGGGTAGCGCGATCGCGTAAAAATAATTGGCAGGTCAGTTGAGAATGACCACGGCGGGGTATTCGTGCAGCTGCGCCGAAGTGATGTGAGCCAGCGCGCGCAAGGTCTCCAGCGGCTGGTCGAGGCGATAGTTGCCGGTCACCGCCATGTCATCAAGGTTGGCGTTGCGGTTGATGATCCAGCCTGGGTAATAGCGCCGCACTTCGGCCAGCACCTGGCTCAGCGGGCAGTCTTCGAACACCAGGCGGCCGTCGACCCAGGCCAGGTCCTTGTGCATGTCCGGGCGCTGGCGCTGGCCGAAGCCTTGCGGGCCGACGCTGATGCTGTCACCAGCGCTGAGGCGGATGCGCTGGTCGCTGGCCGCCTGCAGGTCAACGTCACCGCGCTGCACGCGGACCTGCGCTTCGCCATTGAGGTAGCGCACGGCAAAATCGGTGTCGCGCACCTGGGCTCGCAGCGGCCCGGCCTGTACTTCCAATGGCAGTTGGGCGCCCGCCGGTACCTGGAAAAACGCCTCACCCTGCAGCAGGCGCGCCACCTGGCGGCCGTCACGCAGATCGCTGGCGAAGGCCGAGTTGGTGTTGAGCAGCACCTTGGCGCCGTCATCGAGTTGCAGGCGCTGACGTTCGCCCACCACGGTCAGGTGATCGGCCTGCAGGCGCACCGGCAGGTTGCCCACGGTGAACAGCCCTACCAGCAGCACGGCAGCGGTCGCTAACGGTTTCCAGTGTGCACGCAGGCGCCCGCGCACGGAGCGGCGCCGGCCTTGGTGCATCTGCGTGGCGGCCTGGCGCAGCGGCGTGCCGTTCCACAGGGCTTCGGCTTCGACGTAGGCCGCGGCGTTTTCCGGCGCGGCGCCAAGCCATTGCTCGAAGGCCAGGGTGTCGGCTTCAGTGGCGCATTGCAGGCGTACCAGCCAGTCCAGCGCCTCGTCCATCGCACGGGCGCGGGCGTCGGGCCCGGCGGTCGGCGGGCGAGGGACGGGGCTGTCGGTCACGGTGAATCCTTGAAATGATTTTCCCGAATGATCATGGCTAAGGCGGGGCGTGGCAAGCGCTTCGCCTCACTCTGCCGGCCGGCGGTCGTCTCACTTGAGGCGATCGGCCACACCTATGCAGATGGCCATGATCAATTTCAGTTCCTTCTGCACGGTGCTGGCCGAGACATCCAGTTGTTCGGCGATTTCCAGGTAGCTGGCGCCGTGCAGGCGGCTGAGGATGAAGATGCGTTGCTGGCGCTCGGTCAGCTGGTTGAGGCTGACGCTGAGGTGTTTGAGCAGTTGTTCGGCATGTGCGGCATCTTCGCTGCTGCTCAGGGGGGCGGCGACGTTGTGCAGGATTTCGTCGGGAACATCGTCGACCAGCATGCGCGATTGCACCCGACGCGTGCGCAGGTGGTCCAGGGCCAGGTTGCGGGCGGTCTGGAACACGAACGGTTCGAGGTGCTCGATAGGCCGCTCGCCCAGGGCACGGGACACCCGCAGGTAGGTTTCCTGCAGCAGGTCCTCGGCGGTGCTGGGGTTGCCGACCATACGCTGCAGGGTGCGCAGCAGGGAAAGGCGCTGGACGAGGAAGACGGAGTTGAACCGGGACTGACTCACGGGGGGACCTGGCCGACGAAAGGTTAATGATAATGCTTATCATCTTGCCTGTTGGTCAAGCGCGGAAGTGTTAGGGAAAGGTAAAGATTGTGAGTGTGGGCTGTGGTGGCATGTCTTGGCATCTTCAGCGCTCGATCTCAAGAGCGCTGAAGATCCCCCGCCAGGCGCCCCCTCAGCGCGCGCTGCACAGCGCCAGGCAGTTATCCAGCATACGGTTGGAGAACCCCCACTCGTTGTCATACCAGGCCATCACCTTGAGCATCTTGCCGT